>JAEEGL016248008.1_pt1 | contig 26613 bp, 22 predicted proteins | sample 9134231 | NCBI WGS metagenome assembly JAEEGL01 (sample SAMN16246548, study PRJNA631951) | gut metagenome | biome: gut microbiome; feature: rumen; material: fiber-attached | host: Bos | place: Iran: Karaj | collected 2018-10 | reverse complement strand
GTTCCCGCTCTCTGAAACGGTCGTGTGGGCAGATTTGATAATTCCCTCAAAGTTTTACTGTTTTCAAAAATGCAGCGCACTCGGGTGTGTTTTTCAAACGGTCTTTGACTCTATGTTTATCCAGGATTCCCTGAATCCTGCTCACAAAATTTGGATTACTCAAGCGAAGTGCTCTATCAAGCGCCGCTGCCGCTTTATCTGTTATCCCTTTGTATGAATAAATCACGATCTCCGCGACGGCGATACGAAACTCGTTGTTGATAAAGGCCTTCTCAAAGTCATCAATTTCTGAGAATAACGCATAATACTTTTCAAGTTGTTCGGAGTATATGAAGGCGTCTACATGCAAGAGCATCCACATCAGATTTCCGGATATTGTTCGTTGATACGAAATCTGATCATTCTTCAAAACATCCGCTGCCTTCTGATATGCTTCGTATGCAGCGAGGTAATTTCTGCAGCGTTCGTGGATAATGCCCATGTTGTAATAGGCAGAATAAGTCGGAAACCAAGTATCTGGGTATTGTTCTAATCCCCATTTTATCAGGTCAATTCCTTCTTGTGACCGCTTGATCGGAAACTGAACGGCGGTAGTGTAACAGTGCTGAAGGCGAAGGAAATTGCCCCGGACTCGTTTTAAGAGAGTTTCATATTCAGCATAGCCCTCTTTGGGCATTCCTTCTTTGATGAGTTTCTTCTCATACTCTTCAATCTTAGTCACAGTATCACCTCACTTATTTACATCTAACCTGTTGTCCCAACTCAGGCTCGAGACATCAATACGACTGTCTCCACATGCACTGTGTGTGGAAACATATCTACGGGCGTCGCTTCAATGAAGAGAAATCCCAGATCTTGAAGGATACGTATGTCCCTTGCTAAAGTTGCCGGATCACATGATACATAAACCAGTCTTTCCGGCCTGATTTTTTCGATTGTTTCCAATAGTTTTTTATCACATCCGGCTCTGGGAGGATCCACGACCACTATATCTGCCTTGACACCCTGAAGCTTTTCTGCGACGGCATCTTCCGCCTTTCCTTCAATAAAGGTCGTATTGACAATATGGTTCATTATGGCATTCCTGTTGGCCTGAAGTATGGCTTCGTGGACTGACTCTACGCCTATGACCCTGCTGCATCTGTCTGAACAGAAAAGACCTATGGTGCCTGCTCCGCAGTAAAGATCCAGCATCGAGTCCCCTTCCTTAACATAGGACTTAACGATACCGTAGAGTTTCTCGCACTGATCCGTATTGACCTGATAAAAACTGAAGGGATCGACCTCGAGCTCTATTTCCCCTATGTGCTCGTGTATTATCTTCTCTCCATCATACAGCAGTTCGTATCCGTTCTTCTGTATGGTATACGCCATATACTCCCCGTTTCTCGAAGTACGCACTATGAGCCTTTCCGCGTTTTTCCTCGGATCGTCTCTGAAGGCTTTGCATATCTCTATTGCCTTTTCCGGCTGTATGGGACATTCGGTGCAGTGAATATTGCAATAGGGGCGTCCGCCCTCTACGTTGAACTCTCCCTTATTCCTGTAATGAAATATCTTATCTGCCGGAACTATCTTGTTTATTTTCGGATCCTCGAGCTTTGCTATCCTCGTCAGGCAGTCCTTTACGTGCTTTTCTTTCCATTCAAGCTGCCTGTGGTATTCCATCCTGAGAAGCGGAGCTCCTCCGCAGGCCCTGCTTTCGTCATAGCCTTTCATTTGGGCTTTACAAAAGCGTCCCTTATCCTTTAAGACCACTGCTTCAACGTCTTCTCCCGGAATAGCCCCTTTCACAAAGACAGCCTTTCCGTCTAAATGCCCTATTCCTTCTGCCTTATCCGACAGATCGTCTATATGAACTCTTATCGTTTCCATTTTCTGAACCTCTTTTCTTGATTATACCATAGCCCCGGGCATTCAAAAAGGCGCAGCCTTTTGCTGCGCCTTATGTCTTAATTCTGATTGTATACTCTTCCCGAGCGCTTTCTTTCAAGCTCTCCTAAGATCTTTTTTCTTAAGCGTATATCTACAGGAGTTATCTCGACGAGTTCATCGTCGTTGATCCACTCGAGAGCTTCCTCGAGAGTGAATATCCTCGGAGGAGTGAGAAGAACCTTGTCGTCCGAACCTGCGGCTCTCATGTTGCTCACGTGCTTTGCCTTGCAGGGGTTTACCACCATGTCGTCCTGACGGCTGTTCTGACCTACTATCATTCCCTCGTACACGTGGGTTCCCGGTCCTATGAACATCTGGGCTCTTTCCTGGATGTTGTTGAGGGCGTAGGGAGTTGACGTGCCCTCTTCCTGAGCTATGATGGCGCCTGCAGATCTCTGAGGGATCTCACCCTTGTAATCCTCGTATCCTATGAAGCGGCGGACCATGATGCCCTCGCCTCTTGTCTCGTTGATGAACTGGGATCTGTATCCCATGAGGCCTCTCGTGGGAGCGGTATAGATGAGTCTCGATCTTCCGTTCTTACCATCCATTGATATCATGGTACCCTTGCGGAAGTTAAGATCGGAAATAATGGTGCCGGAATACTCGTCTGGGACCTCCAGTATAAGCTCCTCCACAGGTTCCTGCTTTTGTCCCTTGTCGCCCTTCTTCCAGATGACCTCGGGCTTCGAAACGGCAAGCTCATATCCTTCTCTTCTCATATTCTCGATGAGTATGGAGAGGTGGAGTTCCCCTCTTCCGGAGACCTTGAAGCTGTCTGTAGTCGCCGTCTCTTCTACTAGAAGTCCTACGTTGGTCTCAAGCTCCTTTTCAAGTCTTTCGCGTATGTGCCTGGAAGTTACGTACTTTCCTTCCTTGCCTGCGAAGGGGCTCTTGTTTACCATGAAGTTCATGGAAAGAGTCGGTTCTTCGATGGCTATGGCGGGAAGCGCAACTATGTGATCTTCCCTGCAGATGGTATCTCCTATGGTAACGTCGGCTATACCTGAAAGAACGCATATATCTCCCGAGTGGACTTCTTCCACTGCGACTCTTTTAAGTCCTCTGTAGATGAAGCACTGGTTTATCTTTCTCGTTACGTAGGAACCGTCGGGCTTTGCGACGCAGATGCTCTCTCCTGCTCTGATGACGCCCTTGTCTATTCTTCCTATTGCAAGCCTTCCCACGTAATCGTCGTATCCGAGAGTGGAAACCTGCATCTGAAGAGGCTCGCCGTCCTGATCGGGGTATTCTCCGCATTGCTCTATTATCGTTTCGAAAAGCGGCGTGATATCAAGGCCGCCAAGACCCGCGGCGCTTTTCTTGATTTTATTTCCGTCGGCGCCTTCGACCTCCAGTCCCTCAACTTCGGAAGGATCTCTTACCACTATACCCTGTCTGGCTATGCCGTAGAGTATGGGGAAGTCGAGCTGCCTGTCGTTGGCCTCAAGGTCCATGAAAAGTTCGTAGACCTCGTCCACAACTTCCTTGATCCTCGCGTCCTTTTTATCTATCTTGTTTATGAGAAGTATGGGATTGAGGTTCTGTTCCAATGCTTTTGAAAGGACGAATCTCGTCTGGGGCATAGGTCCTTCGGAACTGTCAACGAGAAGTATGACAGTATCTACGGTCCTTATGATCCTTTCTACCTCTGATGAAAAGTCCGCGTGGCCCGGAGTGTCTACTATATTGATCTTGTACTCGCCGTGCATTACGGAGCAGTTCTTGGAATAGATGGTGATTCCTCTTTCCCTTTCGATGTCGTCTGAGTCCATGACGCAGTCGGCCATGGTCTCGTTGTCTCTGAATACTCCGCTCTGAGCGAGGAACGCGTCTACAAGCGTCGATTTACCCGCATCTACGTGAGCTATTACAGCGATGTTTATTATCTTGTCTCTTGCCATTTCATTAACCTGGTATATATACACAAAAACTTCGTTTTACAAATTAGCCGAAATAGTTTATCATAATCGCATCAAAAAGACTACCCGAAAATGATTCCGGAAGTAAAAAAATTACAAGGGATAATTCTAATGTTCAGAACTATAGCAGCGCTTATAGTAGCGGTAATACTTCTTATACTCAGCATCCCGGTAGCCCTGCTTGGGCTGCTGGTAAAAGGCACGGATAAATACGCCCACCCGCCTAAGTTCGCGTACAGATTTCTTCAGGGCATAACCAACATATTCTTAAAGCTTGCCGGCTGCAACTACAAAGTCGAAGGTTCGGAAAACATTCCCGACACCCCCGCGATCTTCGTCGGCAACCATCAGGGAGACTTCGACGGATTCCTGGTTCTCGTAGCGTTGGGAGAACCCAAGGCCAATATGGCCAAGAAAGAAATAAAGGTCGTACCCATAGCCCATCTCTGGATGCCCCTTCTCAACGTGATATTCGTAGACAGAAAGAATCCGCAAAAAGCCAGACAGGCTATGTATCAGTCCCAGGACTATATAGAACACGGACTCAGCCTCATGTACTTCCCCGAAGGAACGAGGAGCAAGGGTCCTGACATGGGACCTTTCAAGGGAGGAGCCTTCAAGACTGCTGTCGCCACAGGGGCGCCGATAGTACCCTTCGTTGTGGACGGGACCTACAAGATTTTCGAGGAGCAGGGTCATTTGGTCAAAACCGATATACCCTTCCACATACTTCCGCCGGTGCCGGTAAGCAAGGACGAAGACCCGCGCGAGCTTTCGGAAAAGATACGCAGTATCATCCAGGAAGAACTGGACAGAATGAGAGCAAACGAAGAATAAAAAACTGAGGACAGATAACTGTCCTCAGTATTTTTTTCTTCTTTCTTAAAGAGACTCCCTGTATTTTCTCTCCGCTATATCCATCAGTTCTCCCTCCCCTAAGATGTCCACGGGATAAGGATATCTGCAGGCGACCTTTTCGAATCTCTCTTTTGCCTTTTCTGCTTTGCCCTTGTCTTTTTCGGAAAGCAGCGCAAGAGCGTATTCCGTTCTGATGACGGAGACAGAAGTCTTAAGCGCCTTCATAAGCTTCTGCTGTTCTTTGGTCATCAGTGCATTTATTTGCTCGGGACGGTTTTCTCCGATCAGTTCTATATATATGAGATCGCAGGTAAGAAGCGCCCTGTGAAGGCCCGCCACTCCGCTGCCCACGGACAGAACGTGTTCCGTAAGCTCCTTTGCCTCTTCGAATCTTCTCTCATCCATGAGCCTGTTTGCCGCAAGGACGCCTAGGACGGCCTTAATGCCGTTTTTCATTGCGCCTTCCTCCGGAACCGTGAACCACTCGGCGGGCATATCCTTGATCCTGACGCCTTTCGCGATCTCCTCGTTGACCTTAAGCTGTATCCAGAACGCCCTCATAGCTTCCCTGTCGTGTCCCAGTGAAAGAGCGTTCTTTCCGTCGTTGCTCACAGTCCCTACGCTCATGGGTATGCCGTTGGTCGCGGCGATAACTATGCCCATGACCGCGGCGATCTTGAGAAACATGGGTAGGAGAAAATCTACGCCTGTCACGAGGGAAAGCTCGTAAAAAAGTACGCTTAAAAGCACGTTGACTATTACTCCGCCGAAATTGTACAGAAGGACCGGTATTTTCCCGTCCCTTAGATCCGGAGGCGACATGAGGCACTGTCCTGCCGTTCCGGCAAGGGACATACGTTTTGACTTAAGCCCTTCGTCTGTCCTTATCCACATGAAACTGAAAATACGAAAGGACACGAATCTGTATCCCGACAGCAGTCCGAAAATGAGATGGCCCGTTTCGTGCATTATGACGTGGACTCCCAAGGAGACCAGTACGAAAAGAAATACCGTAACGTAAAACAGGACCGTTATAACGCTGGCATCGCTTATACCAAGACTCATCACCTTGTATACGAAATCTATAATATACTGCCTGTCTACCAAGCCTATCGCTACGCCTGCGGCTACGTAAAACAGCATCGATATGATCTGTCCGTAGGACCTTTGTTTTTTATGCATATTTAACTCCCCCGCTTGCTTTTCCGCTTTTTTCTTTTTGATTATATCCTATCCGCTGCTTTCATGCAGAAAAAAAAGCGCTTTCGCGCTTTTTCTATTTGTACTTTTCACCCAGTATCCTGGCCACGTGTACTCCCGAGGCTGCCGCCTGCGAAAGGGAATGGGTAACTCCCGATCCGTCTCCGAGGACGTAAAGTCCCTTGACTGCGGTTTCGAGGTTTCCGTCTACTTCCACTGTGGAATTGTAGAATTTGACCTCAACTCCGTAAAGGAGTGTATCGTCGTTTGCGGTTCCCGGCGCGATCTTGTCAAGAGCGTAGATCATCTCGATAATATCGTCGAGCTGCCTTTTGGGCATTACCAGAGCCAGGTCTCCCGGCGTAGCCTTGAGGGTGGGCTTGGTAAAGGACTTCTCCATTCTGTGCTCGTTGCTTCTTCTTCCCTTTACAAGGTCTCCGAAGCGCTGAACTATGACTCCTCCTCCCAGCATATTGGAAAGCTTAGCTATGGACTCGCCGTAGCCGTTGGAATCCTTGAAGGGTTCCGTAAAGGTATTGGATACGAGAAGAGCGAAGTTGGTATTCTTCGTTCTGAGCTGGGGATCAGCGTAGGAATGTCCGTTGACTGTAACTATACCGTTGGTGTTTTCGTTTACCACCTCGCCGTAGGGATTCATACAGAAGGTCCTTACGTGATCTCCGTATTTCTGCGTCCTGTAGACCAGCTTGCTTTCGTATACCTCGTCCGTTATATGCTTGAATATCTCGGCGGGAAGCTCGACTCTTACTCCCAGATCGACTCTGTTGCTCTTCGTATTGATTCCCATCTCCGAGCATATTTCGGAAAGCTGCTTGGAACCCGATCTTCCCATACCGAGGACCAGATCCCTGCAGGAGTACTGCTCCCCGTTGGAGCAGCTTACTACGAAACCGTCCTCCGTCTTTTCGACTTTTTCGACGGTGGTCCTCAATTTTGTCTCTATCCTGCCCTCGGAATAGGCGTACATCTTCTTGAGTATCTCGACGTTCCTGTCGGTACCGAGGTGACGCACCTTTGCGTCGAGCAGATGCAGATCGTATCTTAATGCAAGGGTTTTAAGTTCATCGTTCGCGGCATCGTAGAGCTTTGCTTCCGAACCTCCGAACCCGCAAAGGACGCTATCCACGTATTCCATGAGCTCCATGGCCTTCTTTTCGCCTACGTAGACATGCAAATCACCACCGAATTCGGTGGTGATGTTGTACTTTCCGTCCGACAAAGTACCGGCACCGCCGTATCCGTTCATGATATGGCAGGGGTTGCACTTGATGCAGCTTTCGACCTTTCCGGCTGCAATGGGACACTTGCGTTCCTCAAGTCTGGCGCCTCTGTCAAGTACCAGCACCTTTGCGTTTGTATTGAGTTTGGTGAGTTCATAGGACATGAACACACCGGAAGCACCTGCACCTACGATAATGATATCGTAGTTTTTCATTGCTTTATATTTCCTCTATCTCCAGTTCGCTGAAAGCAGCGGAAACCTTTTCGAATTCTGCGTCGTCTTCGATGTCTACGAGCTCGAACTCTTCATCGGAGATCTCCTTGTATCCGTAGAGATATACGTCGTCCGTTCCGTCATCGGGAAGGAGAGCGATGTATTCCTTGTCCTCTACGTCGAAGATACCCATGATCTCGCACTCGATCTCTTCGCCGTTTTCAAATTCGAGAGTTATGAAGTCCTCATCTTCGTCGAGAGCTTCTTCATTGATGTTTTTCTTGTCTTCTGCCATTTTTAACTCCTATATATTAATCTTGAATAATGACAATGAAATTGTACCATTTAATACGGTTTTTGAAAAGCGCTATTCAAATACAGCCTTGGTGTAAACGTGGTTTATGACCTTATCCTGAAGCAGATACTGCTTGAGATAGGGAAGTCCGTATTCCTTGACCGCCTCGTCGTAGGTGAGAGCGTCTTCCTGATCGGATTTGAAGTAATCCTTTACCTCGTCTTCGCTAATGTTCAGACCGTAGTACTCGGAAAGAGCCTGGATGAGCATGGCGTTCTTGGCCTGAGTCTTGAGGTTGTCAGCATACTTCTCGATGTATTCGGCTTCGGAGTTCACCTGATACTGATCCTTGAGGTAGGTGATGAGCTCGACGCCTTTGTAGTGCTCCGCATACTCCTGAAGGCTGAGAATGGACATATTGTTGACTGCTTTCTGTACTGATTCCGGAACTTCCTTGTCCTCTGCGAAGGTGCAGTTGGTCATGATGTAGTTCTCGGTAAGAGTCTGCTTTGCGAAGGTCATATAGTCCTCGACAGTCTTGAGGGATACTCCGTAGTAATAGTAGAAATAGTTGTAGAGGTTCTCCTCAACGAATTCATCCGTAAACTCCGCGGGTATGTATTCGATGATGTAGTTGACCTTTGTCTTGAATACTGCGGCTTTTCCCGAGAGGTCCTTGTTGGATTCATAGGGATCGGGGAAAGTTACGTGGATGTCGAACTCGTCGCCGGGCTTGTGTCCCACGAGCTGGGGCAGGAATCCTTCGATGTAGTTGGTCTCGAGAATGCTGACGTCTGTGCCCTGTCCGTTGGTGCTTCCGCCGGAGAATTCCACTCCGTCAACGCTTCCTACGTAGTCGATGTTGACGGCGTCGTTCTCAGTGATCTTTCTGTCGTAGATCTTCTCCTGGTTGGGGAAAGCTTCGGTAATGAAATAGTTGATATCCTCGTTCAGCAATTCCTGGGAGATTGATATCTCGTCCATCTTGTCGATCTTGAAATAATCCTTTGCTGCTACTCCCTTGAAATATCCGTTTTCATCAAGTCCGTCGCTGAAGCTCGCCTTTTTGCCGCAGGAGCAAAGGACCATCAGAAGTGCAAGTATTAATGCTAACGCTTTTGTTGATTTTTTCATTGTTTATCTCCTTGTCTGATAATAACAAGTTATTATACTACTAATCTTATGTGTTTTGTATGAAAATATCAGAAAAGCGGGAGATTTCTCTCCCGCTTTCCATATTTTTTCAATCGGAATTACGCTTTTTTGAACAGCTTTCTCCAGAGTTTCGTGAGCGGTCTGAATTTGATGAGACAGAATACTGCCGCAGCGAAGATCAGTATACCTACGAAGTTGTATGAGATCCAGTAGAACACGTTGGCGAGTCCGTCTCCCGCATTGGAAAGACCCTCGACGAACATCCTTCCGAGCTTCTTGAAGAAGCCCTCCTTCTCCTCGATACCGCTTCCCGGTCTTGCGACCTCGGTCAGCTCGATATTGACTGTGGAGAAGCCTATGAGGCTGTCGTATCTGTTGATCTTGTTGCTGTAGCTTTCTATCTGGTACTCCGTATCGGATATCTCGTTTTCAAGGGTTATGATATCCGACATGTTGGTAGCCTGTCTTAGAAGCTCCTGGAGCCTTGCGAGCTTTATCCTGAGAGTTTCGAGTCTCTGCTCGGTTTCAGAATACGTGAGCCCTATATCCTCCGTATACTGTTCGAGAGATTTTACGGTAACGCCTTCCTTGACGCCGCTTAAGAAATCTCCGAACTTTTCTGCAGGAACTCTCACCGTGTATGTAGCCTTCTTGAGATAGTCTCCGTTATAGTAATTGCCGTTGCTCACGGTCTGGCTTTCGAAATATCCTCCCATGTCCGCGACCATTTTTCTTAAGTCCTCGTCCGCCTTGGCGAAGTCCATGGTCTGGGCCTTGACGTATCCCGTGTATATGAGCTTGACCTTGCTCGGATCGTAGCCCTGCGCCGTGCTCGATTCGCCCTGGTGCGGGACATCGGACTCACCGCCGTAGTTCGGCTTTTCAGCGTTGGCGCTTTGAGTTCCGGCGTTCTTTCTTCCGCTCAGAGAGGAATCTGAAACGGCATATCCGTAGTAACCGTCCTCATAGTCGGCAGGCTCGTAATATGCGTTGTCTTTTTCAGCCTGCTTGAAGTTGGTGAAAAGTCCCGAGTTTGCCAATCCGCTGCCTATGAGCGCAAGAACCAGAAGCGCCGCTACGGCGCCTGCCCATTTCGTCCATCTTCTACCCTTTACGCGGCCTAAAACCCTGCCGCTCTTTTCTGCGGAGACCTGCGCCGCTTCCTCGACGTATTCGTCCTTTATATCTCCTGCAGCCTTTAACAGTTCGTCGTTTTTCATATTCTTATCCCCTCTTTTTGAAGTTCTTCTTTCAGACCGTTTCTGAGCCTGAACAGCGTGGTCTTGACGTTGCTTTCGGACATTCCCATATCCTTCGCGATCTTCTTTACGGGATCCATATAGAAGTATCTTTTTACGAAGATTATCCTCTTTTCCTTTTCCTGTTTTTCAAGAAAAGCGTTGATGATCCCGCTGATTTCAGTTTTCTCTGCAAAACGGTCTGTGTCCGCGACGCATTCGGCCAGCTCGTCGAGGGCCAGCACGTACTGGCCTCCGCCCCTCTTTTCCGCCGTGAGTCTGTCATATCTGTCGAGAGCCAGATTTCTGGCTATTTTGCCCAGATACGCTTTAAGACTTACGGGTCTTTGGGGAGGTATGCTGTTCCATGCGCGAAGAAGCGTATCGTTCATGCACTCTCCGGCGTCCTCGGAGTTTCCGAGCACGTTCAGAGCGATGCTGCTGCAGTATGCTCCGTATTTTGCAGACGCCTGAAGAAGAGCGTTTTCATCTCTGCTGAAAAAAAGTTCTATGATTCTGTCGTCTTCCATCCGAAAGCTCCTTTCACCTATATAGACGGGGAAATTGTAGATTGGTTACAAAAAACAAAAAGACGGAGCCCTTCGGCTCCGTCGGTTGTTTGCGTATTTATTTAGCGATGATGATTTTTCCGTTTATTACGGAGCCCTTTACGGTAATCAGATCCGCAGTGGTGATATCTCCTTCGAAATATCCTCCGGGGGCGATCTGCGTCAGATTGGTGCAGATCACGTTACCCTTGCCCCTGCCGATGAGGTTGAAATCATGACATTTGATGGTTCCGTTAACTTCGCCGGTTTCCGAAATATTCACGGTGCTGGTGGTGTCTATGGTTCCTTCGAAATATCCGTCGATCTTTATCGGCTTATCCGTGGTAACGGTTCCCTTGAATTTGGTCTGAGCGCCTATAACGGTCTCCATGACTGAAGAATTGATGCTTACGCTTTCATATCCTGCCATTTATATATCTCCTTATGATGTATCTCATAAAAATACGAGTGAAGTCTATCACAATTCACTTGCAAAATCAAGATATCTAATGTATTATCTTTGTGTTGCGGATTTGCAGGTATGGCGGAATTGGCAGACGCGCACGGTTCAGGTCCGTGTGAACTACGTTCATGCAGGTTCGACTCCTGTTACCTGCACCAAACGAGAATACCCATCACAGGATGGGTATTTTTTATTACTTCTTTTCGAAATATTCCTTAATGCTTTCGGCGACCTTCATGTTCATGCCTTCCGTTTCGGCGATCTCATACACCGTCGCCTTTTTAATATTCTCAACGCTTCCGAACTTAGAAAGAAGCGCGGTCTTTCTCTTTTCTCCCACTCCCTCTATATCGTCCAGCACCGATTTGGAAAGAGCCTTGCTCCTCAGATTCCTGTGATACTCTATGGCGAACCTGTGGACCTCTTCCTGTATGGCGCCGCAGTAGGCGAAGAGTTCCGAATGCCCCTTAAGAGGAGTTTCCTTCTCCTGCCAGAGAAGCGCCCTGGTCCTGTGCTTGTCGTCCTTGACCATGCCGGCTACCGGAAGATTTATCTTAAGCGCCCTGAGCACGTCCTGAGCCGCGTGGACTTGGCCCGCGCCTCCGTCCATGAATATGGCGTCGGGAAGCTTCGTAAATCCCGGATCTCCCTCGAGCGCCCTTCTGTATCTTCTGAAGAGGACCTCCATAAGGGATCCCGTATCGTCCTGCCCCTCGACGGTCTTTATTTTGAATCTTCTGTAATCTTTTCTTACGGGCTTTCCGTCCTCGAATACCACCATGGCTCCGACGCTGTCCATCCCGCCGATATTCGAAATATCGTAGCTTTCCACTCTGTGGATGCGCTTGCCGAGCTCCTCTCCGAAAACCTCCGTCATGCTCTTCATGAGAGCCTCGCTCTTTTCGTTTTCTCTCCTGGTTATGGCGTCTATATCGGAAAGCATCATGAAGGCGTCCTTTCTCACGACCTCCATGAGAGCTCTCTTCTCGCCCCTCTCCGGAACGGCTATGCGCACTCTGCTTCCTCTCTGATCCGAGAGCCACTGCTCGAGAAGCTCCGTCTCCTCAACTTCCTCAGAGACGAGTATCTCCTTTGGTATCATGACGTTGGAGAAGTAGTACTGCTTTATGAATCCGGAAAGAAGAGCAGCCTTGCTCTCTCCTCCCTCTTCTCCCATAAAGAAGCTTTCCCTTCCGGAAAGCCTTCCGTCCCTTACGGTAAAGAGCAGTATATGATTTCCCGAAAGCCCGTTTACGGGTATGAGGACGTCTATATTCTCAGGCCTGCTCAAGACGACTCTCTGCTTTTCGGAAATGGTGTCTATGGCGGCTATCTGGTCCCTGATCTTTGCCGCGTCCTCGAAACGCAGCTCTTCGGAAGCCTTTTCCATCTTCTCCTCGAGCTCGTTTCTTAAGTCCTTGTTCTTTCCAGACAGGAATACCATGACCTTGTCTATGGTCTCCATATATTCCTCTCTGGAAATATTGCCGGTGCACAGACCTCTGCACTGATGTATGTGATAATTAAGACAGGGTTTGAAATCCTTTCCGAATTCCCTGGTGCTGCAGCGCTTGAGGGAATACGCGGAATTGAGAAGATCCAGTATCTCGTTGGTGGCCCAGTTGCTTGCGTAGGGTCCGAAGTATTTGCTGCTGTCGTTTGTTACCTTGCGGCACTTGAGGACTCTGGGGAACTCCTCTCCCAGAGTCACCTTTATATACGGATAGGTCTTGTCGTCCCTTAAAAGTATGTTGTACTTGGGCTGGTACTTCTTTATGAGGTTGCACTCGAGCACCAGGGCCTCCATCTCGGACGCGGTGTTTATATGTTCGAACTCCGCTATGTGTTTTACCAGTTCTCTCGTTTTCGGAGTCTGGTTTCCGGGCGACTGAAAATACTGGCGAACCCTTTTCCTAAGAGAGATCGCCTTGCCTACGTAAATGACCTGCCCGAACTCATCCCTGTGGATGTATACGCCCGGGCTGTCGGGCAGTTTCTTCAGTTCTTCCTTTATATCGAACATCTATTCCTTTTCGTAATAGTAGACTATTTCCGGTTTTTCCTTTTCAGCCTTTTCCTTTGCCAGCATCTCGTCGTAGCGGTCTCCCCACTCGGCTCTTCTTCTGGCTTCGAGCTCGGCCTTTCTTCTCGCCCTTTCGGCTTTCTTCTTCCTTATTCTTCTCTTGTTGTAGGATCTTATAGCAAAGAGCAGAAGCAAAAGAGCCGCTATGGATCCGAGGACTATGCCTGCGGTCTTGAATATCTTATGAGCTACGGCGTCCTCTATACCGAATATGGAGAGAATGCCGCCCTTTTCCACGGCCTTTGCCGTTACTATGTCGAACTCGCCCAGGAGCTCTCCGTTTCTGTAAACCGTAAGAGTCCCGACGGGGGTCCCTTCCTCGAAGGGCGCGGTTATGCTCTCGTCAAGAACGTATTCAGAGCTGATATATCCGTCCGGAACGATTGCCGGCACCGTGGTCAGCACGTCGCATGACAGCGCAGTCTCGACCTTGTTGAATTCGCCTCTTTTGACCTTGATTATTCCGTAGGGGTCTCCCTTGCCGAAGACCTTTTTCGTCTCGAAATTGTCGAAGGCCCAGTCGAGCAGTCTGTGAGCGTCGGCGTATCTTTCTATCTGATAGCTGTATCCGTCCCTCGAGTTGAGTATAACTACGAGAACTCTGGTCAGTCCGTTTTCGACTGCCGCGCAGAGACAGCCTCCGGCTTCCGGGGTGGTGCCCGTCTTCACGCCGAAGACCCTTCCTCTCGTGTACTTCGTCGTCGTAAGGGTGTTTCCTATGTATATGCTAACTCTGTCGGTATAGAGAAGGTTCGTTGAGTTTACGGTTCCTCCCTCGTGCCTGTTGGTCGGAGCGTAGTCGTAGGAATCCTGCGCCACTATGGCCGCCAGGTATTCGTTATCAAGAAGATAGGCCGCCAGCTTTGCCATATCGGAAGCGGTGGAATAATGCTCGTCGTCGTGAAGCCCATTGGGCGTGACGAAATGGCTGTCGTTCATACCAAGTTCGGCAGCTTTGAGATTCATGAGCCTTGCGAAATTCTCGACGGTGCCTCCGACCTCCTTTGCAAGCATGATCGCGATGTCGTTGGCCGACATCAGAAGCATGATGTTGAGAGCTTCGTCCACGGACATGGACTCTCCGACCCGAAGACCGAATTTGGTTGGCTCGACCTCGGCGGCTTCGGAGTCCGCGTAGACCATGGTCTGAAGGCCCCTTCCCTGCTCCGTGAAATACTCGTAGGCAAGGACAGCCGTCATCATCTTGGTAAGGCTTGCGGGATACATCCTTTCGTTCTCGTTGCTGCCGGCAAGAACGTCCCCCGTCGTCATGTCGACTACGAGGTAGGTATCGGTCCACAGATTCTGGTTGAACTCCGCGCAGAAAGCTGCGCAGGGGGTAAAGATCAGAAGAAGAGCGAGTATGAAGGCAACGGCCGTTTTCATATATGAAGCGCGATTACTCATTTCTCTTCCAAAAGCTCCTCGAGTTTAAGCAGAGCCATATGTCTGTGGCTCAGGGAATTCTTGTATTCGGGCGGAAGCTGGGCGAAGGTCTCTTCGTGTCCTTTTGGAACGAATATGCTGTCGTAGCCGAAGCCTCTGTCCCCTATTTCCTTTTCCGTTATATGACCCGGGCATTCTCCCCTTGCTACGAGTTTTTTTCCGTCAGGATATACCACGGTGATCACCGTGACGAATTTTGCCGTTCTTTCCTCGGTGGGAACTCCCTTAAGCTTTTTGAGAAGCTTCTTTCTGTTGGCCGCGTCGTCTCCGTGTTTTCCCGCGTATCTTGCGGAATTGATCCCGGGCTCTCCTCCCGCCGCGTCGACGAAAAGGCCCGTATCGTCCGCAAGGGCGGCTTCTCCCGTCATGTCGCAGACGGTCTTTGCCTTTATATACGAATTCTCCTCGCAGCTGCTGCCGTTTTCCTCTATTTCAAAATCCCCGAGACCCGCTTCATCCCAGGATATGAGCTGAATATCGTAACCTTTCAGTATGGCGTCAAGCTCGGCCATCTTACCTTTATTCCTTGTTGCCGCTATTATTCTCATACAATTCCTTCGTTTATGGTATAATTGATTGGTTGACAACATAGTATAACATACATCTGAAATATATAGAAAGAACGGTAATAAAAATGCTCAAAGTAATCACAAACGGCGTAGATTCCTTCGGAATAACCCCGGACCTTTCAAAGGCTAAGGAATCTCTCGCCATGCTGAAAAGCGGAAACTGCAAAGGAAACGAATTCCTTGGATGGCTCGACCTTCCCGGATACATCGAATCCGAAGAATACGCGAGAGTGAAAAAATGCGGTCAGAGGATCTATGAAGACGCCGAAGCCCTCGTCGTAATAGGCATAGGAGGTTCCTACCTCGGCGCCAGAGCGGCTCTTGAATTCCTTCTCTCCCAAAGATTCAACGAAACGGAAAGAAAAGGCCCCAAAGTCTACTTCCTCGGGAACGGAATAAACGCGGCCGACACCCTTCAGGTGCTGGAGCTCGTAAAAGGAAAGAAACTCTACGTCAACGTCATTTCCAAATCCGGGACCACCCTCGAGCCTGCAGTCTCCTTCAGGGTCTTCAAAAAATACCTGGAAGACTGCTGCGGAAAGGAAGAGGCCGCAAAGAGGATAATCGCGACAACCGATGCAAGAAAAGGCGCCCTTAAAGGCCTTGCGGATAGCGAAGGTTACGAGACCTTCGTGGTTCCCGACAACGTGGGAGGAAGATACAGCGTGCTGACCGCAGTGGGACTTCTGCCCCTGGCGGCCGCAGGTATAGACACCGACGCCATATTAAAAGGCGCAAGGCTCGCCTCCGAATACTGCCTCATGGAAAGCGAAGAAAACCCCGCTCTCAAATACGCGGCCTACAGACAGGCAGCCTACAGCGCGGGCAAGAAGGTGGAAGTCTTCTCCTGTCCCTCCGAAAGCGTAAGGTTCTTTGCGGAATGGTGGAAGCAGCTTTACGGAGAATCCGAAGGCAAGGACCAAAAAGGCATATTCCCTTCGTCCTGCGTATACACGGCGGACCTTCACTCCATGGGCCAGTATATACAGGAAGGCGAAAGAATACTCTTTGAAACGGGTCTGAGTTTCGAGGAGATCGACGCAAGGCTCAGCGTGCCTTATACCGAAGACAACGCCGACGGACTCAATTATCTTGCGGGAAAGGACTTCTCCGAGATATATAACGCGGCGAGAGACGGAGTGAAAAAGGCTCACGTTGACGGCGGAGTACCCTGCCTCGAGGTAAGGGCGGACAGACAGGATGAGCTGTCCCTCGGAGAACTCATCTTCTTCTTTGAATCCGCCTGCGGCATTTCAGCCCTTATGTCCGGAGTCAACCCCTTCAACCAGCCCGGCGTGGAAGCGTACAAATCGAACATGTTCGCTCTCCTCGGAAAGCCGAAGAACTGATATCGCCAAAAAAACTGCTTAGCCCCTACCCGGGGCGGAAACGGAGAAAATATTATGGATTACAGAGAAAGCTACGAACTTTGGAAGACCAACCCCTATTTCGACGAAGCCGACAGAAAGGAGCTTGAACTCCTGACCGACGAAAAGGAGATCGAGGACAGATTCTACAAAGAACTCGAATTCGGCACCGGCGGACTCCGCGGGATCATGGGCATAGGTTCCAACAGAATAAACAAATACAACGTCAGAAAGGCCAGCAACGGCTTCGCCAGATTCCTTCTCGACAAGTACGGCACCGAAGTCTGGCGCGGAGTGGCGGTAGCCTACGATACGAGAAACAACTCGAAGGAATACGCTAAGGAAACTGCCCTTGCCTTCGCTGCCAACGGCATCCCCGTATACCTCTTCACCTACGAATCCGCAACTCCTCTTCTCTCCTTCGCAGTCAGATATTATCACTGCGTCGGAGGCGTGGTCGTGACCGCAAGCCACAACCCCAAGGAGTACAACGGCTACAAGGCCTACGACGAAACGGGCTGCCAGCTCCTTCCGGACGACGCCGACGCCGTCATAAAGAAGGTCAACTCCATTGCCGTCACCGATGCCATGACCACGACCGAAGAGAAAGCCGTCTCCGTGGGACTTCTCAAGTACGTAAGCGAGGAAGTGCTCACAGCATACTCAAAAGCTGTAAGAGACGCGGTCCCCGGTCTCAGCCTCACGGATAACGCAAAGCTCAAAGTCGCATATACCGCCCTTCACGGAAGCGGCAACGTAACGGTAAGAAGAGTCCTAAAAGACGCGGGATTCGCCAACGTAAGCTGCGTCAAGGAGCAGGAGGAACCGGACGGAAACTTCCCCACGGTCAAATCCCCCAACCCCGGAAACGAACCTTCTATGGCTATGGTCATAGACCTGGGAGACAGATGCGGCGCGGACATTGCGGTAGGTTCCGACCCCGACGCCGACAGAGCGGGAGTCGCTATCAGACATCACGGAGAGCTCGAGTTCCTCGACGGAAACTCCATCGGAGCCCTCATCCTCTACTACATGGCCGAAAGACTTCAGGGAAAGATGCCCGCAGGCCCCTACTTCGTGACCACGATAGTATCCGGAGAACTGGCGTCGGATATAGCGAAGTCAAACGGCATACTCGTATTCAAGACCCTCACAGGCTTCAAATACATAGGCGAGCTGATGACCCGCTATCAGGACGACCCCAACATGAACTTCTTCTTCGGATGTGAGGAAAGCTACGGTTTCCTTGCGGGAGATTACGTAAGAGACAAATGCGCGGCCTTCGCCATCCTCACTCTCTGCTCCGCCTGCGCCTATTACAAAAAGCAGGGTCTTGAGCTCGGAGACATCATGGACAGGATCCACAATGAATACGGCTTCTATCTCGACAGCCTCGACAACTATGTATTCAAGGGCAAGGAAGGCGCCGAAAAGATGAAGAATCTCACAGCGCAGCTCCGCGAAAAAGGAAAGGACCTGCTTCCCGGTGTAAAGGAAATGAAGGACTACGCTCCCGGAACAGACGGACTTCCTCCAGCAGACGTGCTCAAGTATTTCTTCGAGGACGGTTCCTGGATGGCGATAAGACCCTCCGGCACAGAGCCCCAGATCAAGGTCTATTACAGCACCAAGGCTGCGACGAAGGAAGACGCCGAAAGACTCTACCTGGAAAGAAAAGCGGTCGTGGATAGTATAATGCAGTAAGAAATCTAAAAAGATCCTTAAACACACAAAAACAGTCTCCCTCGTTTTGAGGGAGACTGTGTTATTAATTACCTTCTATATCGTCAGAGTTCCCTTTCCGATATTCTTCCCCGACTTCTTGTCGAAGAGGATCACGCCGTCACCGGCAATCTCGAAGGGCATGATATCGTTGACCTTGTAGTCTACGTTACCGAACTTGACCGAGGTGAGAATATATCCTTCCACGTCGAGTTTTACCGTGGTTTCCATACCTGCGGGGAGCGTGGCGTAGACCTTGCCTCTCAGGCAGTCCTTGCCCAGTTCGACGTATTCCGGCCTTATACCGATCACGAAGCCTTCTCCGCCGTACTCGCCCAGAGGCTCGTTTCCTGTAAATACGAATGGATGCTCGAAGAAGTTCACTTCCGCGGTCTTCTCTCCCGTGATCTTTCCCGTCGTCTCGTAGAAGTTCATCGTCGGGTTTCCGACGAAGTCGGCTACGAAGAGATTGGCCGGGTTGCTGTACGTCTCAAGAGGCGGAGCGTACTGCTGCATATATCCGTTCTCTATGAGGCATACCCTCGTCGCGAGGGTCATAGCTTCCAGCTGATCGTGGGTTACGTATACGAAGGTCGAATCCGTATCCGCATGGAGTCTTTTGAGTTCCGTTCTCATCTCCAGACGGAGCTTTGCGTCCAGGTTTGAAAGAGGCTCGTCCATGAAGAGTACTTTGGGCTTGGGGGCGAGGGTCCTCGCAATGGCGACTCTCTGCTGCTGTCCTCCGGAAAGTTCCGAAGGATATCTCTTTTCAAACTGCTCTATCTTGAGCATCTTGAGCATTTCGTCGACTCTTTCCCTGATTTTGTCCTTGGGCCATTTCAGATTTTCAAGACCGAAGGCTATGTTCTGATAAACGGTCATATGGGGCCAGAGAGCGTAGTTCTGGAAGAGGAAGCCTATGTCTCTCTTTGCCGGAGAGACGTTTATTCCCTTCTCTGAATCGTACACTACCTGGTCGCCTATGGTGATCTTTCCTTCAGTCGGCGTCTCAAGGCCTGCTATCATTCTAAGAGTCGTTGTTTTTCCGCAGCCCGAAGGTCCGAGTAGAGTTATGAACTCGCGGTCCTCGATGACCATGTTCAGATCTTCAACGGCGGAAAAATCGTCAAATCTTTTACACACGTGTTCTAATACGATTTTCGGCATTTCAGTTACCTCCTACGCCCTTATCGATACTTGCGCCTGTCAGTTTGTTGACTACGAACTGAATGACGAGGACGAATACGATAATGAGCAGATTTATTGCGTTGCTTGCCTGTGAAAGTCCGGTTCTGCTGTACTCCGAAAGCACCGTCGTGACAAGGGTCGTATAACTTGCCGCGAGGAGAACGAAGAGGGACATCTCTCTCATGCAGGAGATGAAGGGAAGCAGATATCCGGATATGAAGCTCGATTTCTGGATCGGGAAGAGGACCTTCGTCATTCTCCTGAGCCAGGGTACTCCTATGATGATCGCAGCTTCTTCGATCTCACCGGAAAGCTGAAGCATTGCGCTGGTGCCCGTTCTTGATGCAAAGGGCATGAACTTGATTGATCCTACCAGTATGAGCAGGAAGAAGGAACCGTCAAGCCAGGTGAAGCCCTTGGTATACGACAGCGCCAGATATACGGCGCCGAAGCTCATCGAAGGTATGAGGTACGGCAGGAACGCGAGATCCGAAACCGTAGTCGCGAGCTTCGAGTTTCTCTTCCTTGCCACTGCGTATCCTATGAGAAGACCGAAGGTTCCGGCAACCAGTGATACGACTATGGAGAGGATGAGGCTTCTGCCCATGGCCTTCCACATGATCGAGCTTCTGAGTATTCCTATGGTGTCGCCCTTGTTGCTTCCCTCGAAGCCTTCCGTAGAGAGCCAGTAGCGGAGAGTGAAGGTCGACCAGTCTCCAGGAACCTCGAGAACGCTCTCCATCGCGAAGGAGAAGAGCGGCATCACGGCAAAGAAGGTGACGATTATGAGCAGTATGACCGCTATGACTATCCTCGCCTTGCCGAGCTTTACCAACGACACCTGACCGGATTTGCCGGTGACCGTAGTAAAGGATTTACGGCTTCCCGTGAACCAGTTGTTCAGCGTGAGAATACCTATCGAGAAGAGCATCAGTATGATAGCGAGAACGTAGCCCTGTCCTTTTGTGAAGCCCGTGTTTATGAGGCTCCTCATCTGGACCGAAATGGATATGAAGTTGTTGCCGCTGTTGATGCTGCTTTTATTCAAAAAGAATGGAACCGTGAAGCTGCTGATGCTGCTCGAGAATACGAGCAGGACCGTGGATACGAGAGCCGGCATTACTATGGGAAGCGTGATCTTCCTCAGTATCTTGAATCTGCTGGCTTTGAGTACCGTCGCAGCCTCTTCCAGGTTTGCGTCCATATTTCGCAGTATACCTCCTATGAGGATGTATGCGAAGGGCGCGTAGTGAAGACCGAGGCTCATGGCGCAGGGGAAGAGTCCGTATACGATGCGCTCCGGGACGCAGATTCCCGTAACGCTCTGGAGGATGCCCATTCCCGCGTTCATCTCGGTATTCTTAAAGAAGTTTTCCCAGAACATAGCCATGGCCCAGCTGGGCATTATGTACGGGAATACGAAAATAGTGGAGATGTATTTCTTCCCCGGCAGATCGGATCTGGTTATGAACCAGGCGACGATGCCGCCGAAACCGACCGCCACCAGACAGGCAAGCAATGCCATAAGGGCCGACTGGCCCAAGGGCTGCCAGAATTTGATCTTGGCGTAATCGAAGTCTTTGCTTGTCAGAAGTTCGGTCCAGTGATGGAAGGTAAAATCGCCGTCCATGACGCCGCGACCGATATATATGGCTTCCTGGTTACCGTTTACTTTGAATGATCCCAAGAGAAGAGTCCCGAGAGGAATAACTACCGTGGCGATAAGGATAATCAGGAATACCACGCAGATGACGTTAGCCGGTTTGGAAAAGTACGCTCTCATTCTGTTGCCCAGAGGCAGCTTTTGCGTATTCTTCTTCATAGCTTACTCCTAAAAAACCAAATCAGGGGGCTTTGGAAAGCCCCCTGATAAGTATCGATGTCAATTGTATAACGGGGCGTTAAATCTGTCTTCTTACAAGACTATTTAACACCTGAAAGCTGCATGTTGATGAACTTTACCGTCGATGCGTATACGGAATCGATGTAGGTCACGTCCTCGACTATGCACTGTTCTTTCCATACGGAAAGCGCGGGATCTCCTTCAACGGAAGGAATGAGCTTGTTGGAGGAATAATATCCGAGGATTCCGCCCCAGCCCGCGTTGAAGCCTTCTTCAGTGTGGATATATCTGATGAAGAGGCAAGCGGTGTAAGGAAGCTGAGCCGTATCGGGGATGAGAGTCCACATGTTGTAAACGAATCCGTCGAAGCCTTCAACGTCGTTGTTCCATCCTGCCGCCGTAACGGTCTTGGTGTAGTACTGATCGGTATCCTTGTAGTCCTTCTTGTAGTACTCGTAATCCTTGAGTTTGCAAAGACCTGCGAAGATGATACGTCCGTCTTCGGCATAGGTGTTGATCTTCTTGACTTCGGAGGAGTCGGAGCTGTGCCAGTGTCCTACGTTCTTGATGAACTCCGCGACGAACTTGTATCCGATATTCTCATAGTCGTCGGATGCGGGATCATAGTCGGTTCCGAAATAGCTCTTGTACGCGGCTGTCAGCTTTTCGCAGGCTGCCGGGCTTGTGAGCATGATGAGGAAGCTCATGTTGATGTCTTCGCCAAGAGGATTCTGATAGGAAACGTTGGATACGCCCTTGAGAGTCGCTCCGTCAACGCCTGTCATCTGCCATACGTTCTTGAGCTGGTCTGCGCCTACTTTGGTGTTGTCGAACATGAAGACCTTGTTGAAGGTTACTCCTACCAGCGGTTCGCGGTCTTCCTCGGCAATGTCGATTCCCTCTCCGGAAGGAACGTAGCTGCGGAGGAATCCGGTGTCGAGCATGGCGTTCTTAAGGAAGGAAGCGTCCTGGATCATAACGAAGTCGGCAATGTAGCTGTTTGCCTTCTGAGCCGCTATGAGCTTGGGCTGATATTCGCTGCCCTTCTTGGAGTTATATGCAGTTCTTCCTGCTGCCCAAGTGTACTTCTCTTCGAATTTCGCAAGGGCTTTCTTTACGCCTGAAGTGAGGGAGTCGGCATTGAATGTGAGGTCGGGGTGCTCCTCGAGCTCCTTCTTTGCCGCTTCTTCAAGCTGCTCAAGGGTCATGCCTTCAGCAGCCTTGATGGCTTTCTGAACTTCAGACAGTCCTTCTTCTTCCTTCTTGCCGCCGCCGCATGCTGCCAGTGAGAACACCATGACGAGAGCAAGAATGATTGCTAATACTTTTTTCATAATTTTCTCCTTTAACTAAATACTATGAAAGAAAAAATATATAACTGTTTTAACGGTATCTACCGTAAATGCCTTACGCTTTGCCGTTGCTTCCGAAAACTTCGGTGATCCTCTTTGCGACCATTTCGGCGACCGCCGTTCTGGCCGGTTCGAGGAAGCTTCTTCCGTCGAACTTCTCGGGTTTTAAGGCCATCTGGCGTCTTATCTCTCCGAAGTAGCATACCCTGATATCCGTACCTACGTTGATCTTGCATACGGCCTTTTCGGAAGCCGTGCGGAGCATGTCAGTCGGTATCCCTATGGCTGCGGGGAGCTGTCCGCCGTACTGGTTGAAGATCTCAAGCCTGTCCTGGGGAACGGATGAAGCTCCGTGAAGGACCAGGGGGAATCCGGGAAGTCTTTCCTGTATCTCTTCGAGTATGTCGAAGCGGAGAGCCGGCTTCTGACCCGGTTTGAACTTGTATGCGCCGTGGGCCGTTCCTATGGCTATGGCAAGGCTGTCTATGCCCGTTCTCTTTACGAACTCTACTGCGTCGTCGGGATGGGTGAAGGCGCCGTACTTGTCGTCTACGACTATATCGTCCTCGATACCGGCGATCGCTCCGAGCTCGCTTTCCACGACCACGCCCTTTGCGTGGGCGTACTCGACGACTTCCTTGGTGATCCTGATATTCTCCTCAAAGTCGTAGGCGGAAGCGTCTATCATGACCGACGTAAAACCTATATCCACACAGTTCTTTATGATGTTCATATCCTTGCCGTGATCGAGATGGAGCGCGATGGGGATATCGTATTTCTCCCCTGCCGCTCTTGCGGCCGCTACTACGTACTCGGGACGCATAAATTTGTACGCGCCTTCGCTTACGGCAATAATAACGGGAGCATTGACGGACGCCGCGCCGTCAAGTACTCCCTGCATAATATCGATATCGTCTACGTTAAATGCTCCGATGGAATAGTGTCCTTCGTAAGCCTTCTGAAACATTTCTTTCGTAGTTACGAGACTCATAAAACAACCTCCTAAAATACAAATATTCCTGTCTCGAATTATATCATTTTGAAAGGCAATAAAAAAGGGGAATATGCTTCCCCAATATTATAATTATACAAATTTGCTCATTCCGAGTTGATTACCGGCTGCTGTGGAGGCTCCACCAGACGCTGTTTGCGACCTGCTTTTTCAGTCTCGTGAAAAACTCGGTCTGAAAATCCAGCCTGTCCTGCCACATCCTTTCGGCTGTTTCCGTAGCGCAGTTTACTTTTTTCAGTTTTTCGAGGCTTTCAAGTTTCCCGTTTACGAAATCGTTCTTTTCCTCGAGGGAAAGCTTCCAATAGCCTGCGTTCTCGAGAGCGTCGTAAATACGGAAGGCATCGAAACGGTCGATGTTGTCCGCGTCCCCCACGGTGAGAGCAAAGACCGTTCTCTCCCCTTTGAAATCGGCATAGTCGTCCACGTGTATTGCTATGCCGTAGCACATTTCCTCCGTTTCCTTTTCGCTGTATCCGAGCCTGAGAAGGAAGGGTCTGGCCACGGCGGCCCCCTTTCTTCCGTGCTCTGCGTAATCTTTTTTTTCGCTGAAGTCTATATAGTAGCCGACGTCGTGAAGAAGACAAGTCACGGCCATACGCTCGGGATCCATGCCTTCGGCTTCCGCTATCTCCTTACCTATATGAGCGACTCTGAAGGAGTGTTCCAGCCTGTACGCGCCTGCTTCGGGATGAAGTTTGAAAAATCCCGACTTTGAAAACATCTCCCTCAGGAATTCTTCACTCTTTACTATTCTTTCATTCTTCATGGAAACGTCCTCTATCAAATATCGTTTAACTGCAATATATAGCAATATACAAAGGAGCGGGTTTTCCCGCTCCTTTCAAAAGTGGAGCAGGTGAAGGGAATCGAACCCTCAACCCCAGCTTGGGAAGCTGGTGTTTTGCCACTAAACTACACCTGCATAAATGTATAATTCTTATGACCCACGAATTATACACCAAACAGCCGTCCGCTGTCATCTTTTTTTCGTTTCTACTTCTTTATGAAATCTTCGAATCCTTCGGAATAGGTCTTTTCACCCTCCGGAGATACCCACATGGCATAAAGTCCTTCTATGGAATCAACGAACTTCAGTCCGTCCTCCAGACTCATATTGAACACTGCGGTCGACATGCCGTCGCCTATTCCGCTGTCACCCGTAATTATGGTAACGGACAGGAAATTGTTTTCCGGCATCAGAGTATCCTTGTTTATGATGTGATGATAGATCTTTCCGCCGCATTCGTAATATCTCTGATATATCCCGCTAGTGGTGATCGAATAGTCCGATATCTCTATGAGATTGCCTTCAGGATCCGTCTCGACTGCGGAAGTCCAGCTTTGGTCTCCCGGCTTTTTCCCGCAGGCCTTTATGCTGCTGCTTCCCGCGGTGATGAGGAAACAATCGAATCCTCTGTCCGCGAGCTCTGCAGCCACCTTCTCGGTGGCGAAGCCCTTGGCCGTAGCCCCGACGTCGAGGGACATTTCCGAATCTTCCAGATACACGGTACTATTGGCTTTGTCGATGACGACCTTGTTTATGTCGCAGTGCATAGCCGCTTCTCTGAGATCCTCTTCGGCCGGAACGTATGCCGCAGCCGGATCGCTTTCAGCCTTTTCTCTTGCGTCGTGCCAGAGTCTGAGCACGCTTCCGAAGGCCACGTTGACGTTGCCGTCCGTATCCTCGTAAAGCGTTCTGCTCATCTCTATGAGATCTATTATATCTTCGTCTACCTTGACCGGATTTTTTCCGGCGCATTCGTTTACGGTTTTGATATTGCTGATCCCCTCGTAGCTGTTATAGATATCGAAGAGTTTGTTGTACCTGTCAAAATACTCGTCGGCAGTGCTCATGAGTTCACCGAATTCCTCTTCGCTGTCGCAGTAGGCTATAATGGTGATTACCGTATCGAAATAGTCCCATAGACTCCCGCTGTATTTCTGTCTCTCGTCCTTCTTCCCGGAGGGAGCGCAGCCGAAAAGACCCGCAGCAAGGCACAGTACCAGTATCAAAGCCGTTAATTTTTTAAAGATAGTCTTCATGATCTTAAGATTTTCTAAATACTTCCGGATACAAGAGATACATAAGGGGCTGTATGAGACAGCCCCTTTGCATTGGTTTCTTTGATGAAACTTGATTAACCCGATTTACTTCCAGCCGTTTACTACTGCGCCGATGATTCCGTCGAGGTGTCCGATGGTGCATCCGGAAAGGATGTCTGCATCAGTTGCTTTTCCGTCTACGAGAGAGATTCCCTTGATCTCGTCAAGAGTCTTTCCTTCCATGTATTCGCCAAGGTGCTCGATCTGCTCGAACCAATCCTTGCCGATGGGGGAAGCTTTCTGCATACCGTAATCATACTGCTTGTTCAGCTTGGAACGGAGATCTGCCGGACCTGTTACTGTTCCTGCAGCGTCGAGTGTGAACTTGAGCTGTGAGCAGTCGATCTGAACAGCGGTGATCTTTCCGTCTGCGTCCTTTGCGGAAGCGCCTACGTTGATGTCAAACTGGAAGGACTCTCCGTCCTTGGGTGTTGTGGACATCGTTACGCCGAGCTGGATGTCTGTAGCTGTTCCTGCGTCCTCGAGGTGCTCGAATGCATTCTTGAGAGCGTCAACGAAATCGTTGATGTGGATCGTGCATCCTGCAAGAACGTCAGCGTTCGTTGCGTGCTGCTGATCGTCTACTGCAAGTTTTGCTAAAGCTTCGTCCTTTGTAAGTCCGATGATCTGAGCTGCAAGGTGATCAGCCTGTTCGAACCAGTCTTTGCCGATCGGGGATGCCTTGGTCATACCGTAGTCATATCCTCTTTCTCTCTTTGTGGGGATCTCGTTGAATGTGGCTACGCCTGTTGCGTCAATGCTTGCAGATTCCTGTGCTACGTCGAATTCGCACTTTTCGATCTTTCCGTCCTTGTCAACAAGGATGATAGCGTAGGTCGGGTTGACCTGTGCCTGTCC
>JAEEGL013739960.1_pt1 | contig 26618 bp, 18 predicted proteins | sample 9134231 | NCBI WGS metagenome assembly JAEEGL01 (sample SAMN16246548, study PRJNA631951) | gut metagenome | biome: gut microbiome; feature: rumen; material: fiber-attached | host: Bos | place: Iran: Karaj | collected 2018-10 | reverse complement strand
GCTCAATGTCACTGGATGCACCGCTTTGCTATCGCTGAGTTGTTACCAAAACCCCAATTTCACTACCTTCATAGGACTGGCCGATTGCACGGCGCTCTGCAACCTCTATTGCTATGACTGTGCCTTGACCAGCCTCGACGAGGTGCAGAGCCTGCCCAATCTGGCTTTACTGAGTTGCATGAACAACCGCCTCACTTCGTTAACGCTATACAACAAGAGCAATCTCACTGACCTGTATTGCCAGGACAATCCCCTGTTGACTACACTCACGGTATACAGCAACCCGGCACTCACCACCTTGAATTGCAGCTACTGCACGGCACTGACTAATCTGAACTGCCGCTCCAATGACTTGACGTCGCTCAATATCACCGGCTGCACTGCCCTCAAGGAATTGCGCTGCTACTACAATTCCCACCTGCAAACCATCTTAGGACTGGGCGGTTGCACTGCCTTGACCTATGTGGACTGCGAGGACTGCGCCATCATCAACCTGGGCGGCCTCCAGAACGCCAATAGCATTGCCACAATCTATGCCCGTAACAACCAGTTGACCTCGTTTGCCGTCTCGGGCAAGAGCCATCTTACTTACCTTAGGGTCTCGGGCAACCCATCTCTGACTACACTCCATTGCTACACTAATGCATTGACAACACTTGTTGTGACGGGTTGCACGTCATTGGCCAACCTGAGTTGTTACGAGAATCCCGGACTGACTTCAATCACGGGTTTGGCTGATTGCAGCAATCTCACCACAGTTTATGCCTATAGTTGCGCATTCACCAACCTGAATTTCTCCAATATGACGAAATTGACAAAATTGGATTGCAGCAGCAACCAACTCACCTCGTTGAACCTCACTGGTTGCACGGCACTGACCAATCTGCTATGTCCCGAAAACACCAACTTGACTACCATCACTGGCTTGGCCGACTGCAAAGCCATTACCACCCTCAACTGTAATAGCTGCGCCATTACCAACCTGAGCCCTGTCAATACCATGACGGGTATCACTCTACTGTCGGCCACAAACAACCAGTTGACCTCGCTCGTCGTCACCGGCAAGAGCAATTTGAAAACACTTCTCGTGCAGAACAACCCGATGTTGACATCGCTCCAATGCTACTACAACAATTTGACAAATCTTAACGTCAGTGGCTGTACCGCTTTGAGCGACTTGCGTTGCTACAACAATGATAATCTCACTTACATCGGGGGTCTGGGCAGTTGCAATGAATTGACCTATTTCGATTGTGAGGACTGCGCCATCAACACGCTCAATGGCATTCAGAACAAGATCAAGTTGCAAACGCTCCTGGCACGCAACAATAGGCTGACACAACTCGATGTCACAGGCTGCGTCGCATTGACTAGACTCAACTGCTACAAGAACCAGATCACCGGCTCGAATATGACCTTCCTGGTGAACAGCCTGCCGCAGCGCACCGCCAGCAACCCAGGCTATTTGCATGTTATCTTTAATACTGACGAGGGCAACACGATGACCACAGACCAGATTGCAACGGCTCGGAGCAAGTATTGGATACCCCGTCAATACGACGGCTCCGTCTGGTTTGACCTGACCGCAGTCCAGCATGGTGACGTGGACGGCAGTGGCCAGATTAACATGGACGATTTGACGATCCTGATCAACTACCTGCTCACTGGCGATGCCTCGCTCATCAACCCAATTGGTGCCGATGTTGATGGCAATGGTCCGATTAACATGGACGACCTGACCGCATTGATTAACTATCTGCTCACGCATTAAAAATGTTGAAGAATATGAAACTGAAGCATCTGATGTTGTGTGTTGTGGCGGTGGCCGCTGTGCTGCCAGCCGCTGCCGACGTGCATCCGCGCTACACCACGGTGGTGAGCGATGCGACCAGCTACGTCACCAAGCGCCCCCCTGTTGAGGAACGCCTGTTCACCTGCAAAATCATTGAGCAACGCATTCACGAGGTGCTCAAGCTCATCAAGGGCAACCCGCGCCTGGCGTGGATGTTCGAGAACTGTTTCCCAAACACCTTGGACAGCACGGTGCATTACCGCTTGGACGAGAACAGCGAGGACGACACCTTTGTTTACACGGGCGACATCCACGCGATGTGGCTGCGCGACAGCGGCGCCCAGGTGTGGCCTTATGTCCGCTATGCCAACAAGGACGAGAAACTGCGGCACATGCTGCGCGGTGTCATCCTGCGCCAGTTGAAGTGCATCGTGCTCGACCCCTATGCCAACGCATTCAACGACGGTCCCACGGGCAGCCAGTGGGAAAACGACCTCACCGACATGAAGCCCGAACTGCATGAGCGCAAATATGAGATTGACTCGCTGTGCTACCCGATACGCTTGGCCTATGAGTACTGGCTTGTCACGGGCGACGACAGTATCTTCGGCGACCTGTGGGTGAAGGCGATGCAGGCAGTGCTGCGCACCTTCAAGGAACAGCAGCGCAAGAACGGCGACAAGGGTCCTTACAAATTCATGCGTCGCGACATCGACGCCAAGTCGTCGCTCACCTGGTATGGATGGGGACCTCCCGTCAATCCTGTGGGCCTGATTGTGTCGTGTTTCCGTCCCAGCGACGACGCCACAGTACTGCCGTTTCTGGTGCCCAGCAACTTCATGGCGGTGAGCTCACTGCGCAAGGCCGGCGAAATCCTGCAGAATGTCAACCATGAGTACCTGCTGGCCGAGCAGTGTCGCGGTCTGGCACAAGAAGTAGAAGATGCCCTGCACAAATATGCCGTTGTGGACCATCCCAAGTATGGCAAGATCTACGCCTACGAGGTAGACGGTTGGGGTGGGCGAGTGCTGGCCGACGATGCCAACGTGCCTAGCCTGCTGGCGATGGGTTACCTGGGCGACGTGCCCAAGGACGACCCCATCTACCGCAACACCCGCCGTTTTGTGTGGAGCCAGGACAACCCCTGCTTCTTCAAGGGCAAGGCTGGCGAAGGCATTGGCGGAGCGCACACGGCCTATAACCTCATTTGGCCCATGAGCATCATGATGAAGGCTTTCACTGCCGACAACGATGAGGAGATCACAGCCTGCATGCGCCAACTGCTCACTACCGACGCCGGTATGGGTTTCATGCACGAGTCGTTCAACAAGGACGATGCTTCGCGCTACACCCGCGCCTGGTTCGCCTGGCAGAACACCCTCTTCGGCGAGTTGGTCATCCACCTCATCGACAATGGCAAGACCGACCTCCTCATCCACTGCCTGGACTGACGAATCATTTTTCAAGAACAGTGAAAACCGTATAAATTTGAAGTGCTACTCCCGATTTGCAATGTAAATCTGAAGTAGCACTTTGGATTTATACCGATTAATTGGGTGAAAATCAATTAATAATGAATTAGCCACCAAAAAAGGATGAGGCCATGCTTAGCTGGCCCCATCCTGATGAGAGTGTTTTATTGGATTAACTCTTAGCGTTTGTACTCTATCTCGGCAGCCTCCATATAGCTCTTAGCATGCTCCAGTTCAACCAGAGCTCTTTCATAGGCATTGCGGGCTCCCGTGATTTTGGCTCCGTACTTCTGATCCACCTCCTGCAGTGCCTTCTCCAAAGCTGATGCTTCTTCGACTGTCAGGCCGTTGCCAGATGTTATCTTTTCGGCCACTTTCACGCGCTCATTGACAAGATCCTGTTGCAGACTCTCCAGTTTGCGCTGAAGGTTATTCACCTTTTTCTGGGCACTTTCTAACTTTTTCACTGCGATTCTGTAATTCCGGTAGGTGTCGTTGCGAGCCTTGTCCCCCTCCTTCTTCTTGATTTCATTGTCGTTTATCACCCTAGACTGCTTATCATTGCGCTGCTGTTTTCCAGCCTTGTGTTGAGATGTAGGGCTAGTGACCATCTGTTCGCTGTTTTGAGCACGTGCTGGTCTCCTCTCGCGACTTACTTGGGCTTGCGTTGTTAATCCTGTTGTGAGGCAGAAAATCACTGCCATAAAAATAAAGCGTTTCATAATTTTTAAGTTATTATCTGGTTACTACATGTTTATGTTCTTATTTTAAAGACTTGAAAATAAGGATAAAGTTTAAAAATCTCTTCCATAATTGAACCAATGAAATTTTCCTAAAAAAGCATTTACAATCCCTATCAAATATTAAAATGGTGGGGATTGCTGTTTTGTGCTTTTCAAATGCATTACCTTTGCGGCTGTTTAATTCAACAGGACTAACCAAAACATGACAGAATACATACATCTTACAGACCAACAAATCGAATCCCTGAAGAAGAATGACTGTTGGGCACAAGACTGGAATGAAGTGCTGGTGACTGACGACTTTAACGTCGGCCGTTGCCACCGTGTACAGTTTTACGGCTGGGCACGTCTGGGCAACGGATGTGGCACAGTGGAGATTACCGAAGGCTTTGTCAAGAACTGCGGCATCTACAATGCGACGCTGCGCAATGTGACCATCGGCAACAACTGCCTCATCGAGAACATCGGTAACTATCTGAATAACGTGACCATCGGTGACGGCTGCTACATCTCCAATGTGAGCACCATCGAGACCAAAGGCAAGCCTAACTACGGCCAGGGCCACACCATTGCTGTGCTTAACGAGGTGGGAGACGGCAACCTCTTGCTGCTCAGCGAACTCAACAGCCAGCTGGCAGCACTCATGGTCAAGCATGGCGACAACAAGCCCATGATGGAAGCCATCAAGCGAATGGTGGCCGAGTCGGTCGAGAAAGCCAGACCCGAGTGCAGCACCATAGGCAACCATGTGCGCATCATCAACTCAGGAGTTCTCATCAACACCATCATCGATGACGGTGCACAGTTGTGCGGCGTTTCACGCATGACGAATTGCACCATCAGCAGCACGGTAGAGAATCCCATCATCATCCGCACGGGTGTCATCTGCGACAACACCATCATCAGTGGCGGCTCCCACCTTAACGGCAGCGTCAAGTTGACCGATTGCTTCGTGGGTGAGTCCTGCCATCTGGAAAACGGTTTCACCGCGGCCAGCAGCGTCTTTTTTGCCAACAGTTTTATGTCTAACGGCGAGGCTTGCGCCGCATTCTGCGGCCCGTTCACGGTGAGCCACCACAAGAGCTCGCTGCTCATCGGAGCCATGTTCTCGTTCTATAACGCAGGTTCGGCGACCAACTTCAGCAACCATGCCTACAAGATGGGCCCCATGCACTATGGCTCCCTCGAACGCGGTTGCAAGACCGCCAGCGGTGCCTATCTATTGTTGCCGGCCAACATCGGCTCGTTCAGCGTGCTGTTCGGCAAGCTGATGTACCACCCTGACACACGCGATCTGCCGTTTTCCTATCTCATTGCTTACGGTGACACGATGTACCTCAAGCCCGGCCGCAATTTCGCTACCGTCGGCCTTTACCGCGACATTCGCAAGTGGCCCAAACGCGACAAGCGTTACAAGGGCGAGCATCGCAGCGTGGTGAATTTTGACTGGCTCAGCCCCTTCACCATCAGCGAGGTGTTGCGAGGCAAAAAGATTCTGGAGAATCTGCGTGCCGCCAGCGGCGACAATGTGAGCACCTACAACTACCATGAGTATGTCATCAAGGCGCCCCTTTTGCACAAGGGCATCAAGTACTATGACATGGCGCTGCGCATCTACATGGGCGCCGTGCTCAAGCGCCACAAACCCATTCCTCCTGTCACTACCGAGGGCGAGGGCAACTGGATTGACCTCATGGGACTGCTCATGCCGCAGACCGCCGAGGAGAAGATCATCGATGACATCATCAGCGGCCGTCTCGACTCGATTGACGCTGTCAACGCTCGTTTCAAGGACCTCGATGCCAACTACAACGAGTTGCGCTGGTCATGGAGCTATCGTGTCATCCTGGACTACTATGGTATCACCGAGTTGACCGACGAGGCTGTTGCGCGCATCCATCAGGACTACGTCACTGCGCGTCGCGAGTGGATTGCCCTTATCCGCGAGGATGCCGAGAACGAATTCACACTCGGCGACATCGACCGCGAAGTCCTCGATGATTTCGTCACCCTGCTCGACCGCGAAGTGGATTTCGAGAACCAGAAACTCTACATGTAACCCTCAGAATCAAGCGCCTAACCTCAAATGCCAAATTTTTTCTGGAAAGATTTTTCAGAAAAAATTTGGTGGGTTGGGGAAATGGTTGTACCTTTGCAGTCGCTTTTAAGGAAATGGCGGGATAGCTCAGTCGGTTAGAGCGTCGGATTCATAACCCGGAGGTCCTGAGTTCAATTCTCAGTCCCGCTACCACAATGGCAACAATGGTGCGTCTCAGCAATGAGGCGCATCATTCTTTTTTCCCCTGTTTGATAGCTATATCGTTGTTGCCAGTGTTGGCATGATAAGGGTTTCCCGATTTTTCTAGTATTTTTCATGAAAAATGAGTACCTTTGTGGGGCAACGCGTTTTGTCATGAAAAAGAGTCGTTTTAGATATCTGCTGGTGCTGCTGGGATGGGTGATGTCATTCCATGGCGCTGCCCAGACGGTCGTGTTCGACACCGATGTGGCGCGGGGGCAGTACTATCGCATTCCTGCCGTTGTGCAGTTGCTTGACGGCAGGTTGCTCGCCATCGCCGATGACCGCCATGTCAGCGACTATGACATCGGCGGCAACTGGGGAATCGACATCGTGGGTCGATTCAGCAGCGATGGCGGCCAGACGTGGGGCGAGACCTGCATGATTGCCGATGGCGACGGTCGGCGCGAGGGCTTTCACGACAGTCACGGCGACGCGGCGGCAGTCGTGGACCGCGAGTCGGGCCAGATGCTCGTCATGTGCGCTTCGGGCAAGCAGGGCTTTTTGAACTCCACCCTGCATGAGCCGTTGTGCGTTGGGCGTTATACAAGTGACAGTAACGCCTGTGTTTGGACTGGTGATGACGTGACCAGCGACATTTACGGCATCTTTGCCGATTTTCCCGAGGTGAACAGCCTGTTCTTCTCAAGCGGTCGCATCTGCCAGAGCCGTCTTATCAAGCATGGTGACTATTACCGCATCTACTCGGCTGTGGATGCACCCATGGGCGTGGGAAGCCTGGTGCTGTATAGCGACGATTTCGGGCACTCATGGCAGGCTTTGGGAGGTCCTTCGGCGCGACCCACAACCGCCCCCTGGGGCGATGAGGCCAAGGTCGAAGAACTGCCCGACGGCAATGTGCTGCTCAGTTGTCGCTCCAAGCAGACGGCCACCAGCGGCAGGCTGTACAATATATATGACTACACCACTGGCTCATGGGGCGAGATGGCCATCAGTAATGACCCTGAACTGGGTACCTACAGCGAGAGCTGCTCTTGCAACGGCGAACTGCTCATCGTGCCTGTGATGCGGACGAGCGACAACCGTTCCATGCATTTGGCACTGCAATCGGTGCCGCGCGGCAAGGGCCGTCAGCGCGTGAGCATCTACTACAAACCGCTGCTCGATGCCAGCGACTATGACAAGCCCGCCGACTTCTCGTGGGGTTGGCAATGCTATCAGGTGACCGGTAACTATTCGGCTTACTCGACGATGATTGCCACTGCAGGTGGCGTCATCGCCTTTTTCCACGAGGACTGCAATGACAACGAGGGGAGCACGTCGGCCTATGACTTGCTTTTCCAACTCCTCTCCATCGATAAGATTACCAACGGGCGGTACACCGCCATCAAACAATAATGAATATGAACGACAACTTCAAGATACCAGTGCTTGCGGCTCCGCTGCAAGGTGTGACCGACAATGTGTGGCGCATGGCGCAACACGAGGTGTTTGGCGGTGTGGACGCCTACTATGCGCCTTTCATGCGCGTGGAGCATGGCGAGGTGAGACGCAAGGACCTGCGCGACGTGAATCCCGAGCGCAATGCGGGCATCACGCTCATCCCGCAGATTCTCGCCTGTCAACCAGACCATGCCATGATGATGGTCGATGCGCTCAAACTGATGGGTTACAGCCGCATCGACATCAATCTGGGCTGTCCCTTCCCGCCCATCGCCCTGCACCGCAAGGGTTCCGGCATGCTGGCCTATCCCGACCTGGTCGAGGGACTCTTTAAGGCCCTGGCCGCCGTCGATGAGGTAGAGTATAGTGTGAAAATGCGCATCGGTTGGGACCGCAACGACCAGTGGCGCGACATCCTGCCGCTGATGGAAATGCTGAAACCGGTCAACATCGCTGTGCATCCCCGCATTGGCAAGCAGCAATACAAGGGCGACCTTGACATCGAGCAGTTCGAGGCCTTGCTCGCTGCTTCGTCGTGTCCCGTGGTCTATAACGGCAACTTGCGCACTGTCGAAGACATCGAGGCTACCATTCAGCGCTATCCCAAGATTGCCGCCGTGATGGTGGGTAGCGGCTTGGCTGCAAATCCTGGCATGTTCGTTCCCGATGCAGCCCCTGGCGACTATCGCCGCTTCCATGACCTGCTGGTGGACGGCTACACCGAGCAACTCAACGGTGGCGAGGCACAACTGGTGCGCCATCTGCAGGACATCTGGCAGACGTTCCTGCCCGGCACAGGCCGCAAACTGTTCAAGGCTATCCGCAAGTCCCGCACCCTCGAACAATATGAAACTGCAGCCGCCGCTGCCCTGGCCGACGTGGAAAATGCGCTGAAAAACGCTTTCAGCGATGAGAGTGCTGACTCGGGCGATCCGGATTTCTCATGAATATCGTCAACATCAGGCTGTTGAGCCAGCAACTGGCGGCTCCACAGTTCAACACGCCGCGTGACGTGGTGGACTGGTTCGGCTTTATGCAAGCCCAGGAGAAGAGCATGTTGCCATGGGCGGTGACGATGCGCATGCGTCGACCCACGTTGGAGGCCTACCGTAAGGCCTATGATGACGGTCAGATCATCCGCACCCACCTGTTCCGCTGCACCTGGCAACTCACGACAGCCCAGGATCTGCGTTGGATGCAGCAGTTGAGTGCCGATGGCAGTCGCCGTGCCGCTCGGGGCTACCTCAAGCAGACGGGTGGCTCCATCAGCGAGGATGAGGAACGTCGTGCCAACGACCTCATTGCCGCTGTCTTGCAAGGCCGGGGCTCGGTCACCGGCATGGAACTGAAAACCTTGCTTGCCGAGCGTGGCTTGACCGATGATGCCCACACGATGAGCGTCTATCTGCGTTTTGCCGAGTATGACGGCGTGATCTGCAGCGGCAAGTTCCATCCCAACCAAAACACCTATGCCTTGCTCGAGGAACGTGTGCCCGCCCAACCCGCCGTCACCCGCGACGAGGCGCTGGCTCTGCTCGCGCGCAAGTATTTCCGCAGCCATGCTCCGGCAACACTCGATGACTTCGTGTGGTGGACAGGACTGACCAAGACCGACTGTCTCGCGGGCATCAGCAGCATCAGGGACGAGCTCATCGAGGAGCGCTATCGTGGTGTGACCTATTTTCTGCACAACGATAGCCGCACGCGCGGCTGCCGCAGCCAGGTCATCCTGCTGCCGTCGTTTGACGAGTACCTCATCGGCTACAAGAGTCGTCACCATGTCTTGGCCGATGAGCACCGCCACCATGCCCACACGGGCAACGGCATCTTCTATCCCGTCATCCTCGATGGCGGCCATGTCGTCGGCAACTGGCACCCCAAGAGCCGCAATACCATCTTCTTTGACCCATCAGCAGTCAGCGACACCTCTGCCGCATGGATTCGCTTTGATCGCACATTCAAGTAAATATTGGCCGCATTGGCCCTCAGTTCAGTATTGTGTGCTCCTGTCCAGGCACAGGACGAAATGGAAAACCGTCACGAGATCGCCGTCAGCTACGGTGTTGCCCCCAATACGCGGTGGATCGATTTTTATAGCGATGTCATTCCCGCCATGTATGGTGTGGAATACAAGAACAGCCACTATGTTGGTCCCATCGGACTTGAATATTTCTATCACACCAGCCCGTTGATTGGTGTTGGTGCTGTCGCTGTTTTTGCCACCAACAACGAGGACGGCTTTTTCGAAGATGTGAAAGATTCATACTTCAAGAGGTCCTATTTCACTTTCATGCCTTCGGTGAAGTTCAATTGGTTGCGCAAGCACCACTGGGGTCTTTACTCCAAGTTGGCTGTCGGTGCTACCTACGCCGACCTCAGTTGTGAGGACTATGATGCCAACGGCAAGAAAAACGGTGACAAAATCACCGAGAAAGACTTGTTGCTCAACTACCAGGCTTCGCTCATCGGTGTCGAGGCTGGTGGTGACCACATGCGTGGCTTTGCCGAGTTTGGTATCGGTGAGCAGGGCATCGCTCTCGCAGGTCTGCGCTTCAAATTCTAAGGAATGATATAGCAGTTGACCCTGAAAGGTTTTTAAATGCGAATTTCGCTAATGAGACGAACCTTCAGCTGCGGCGAAGCCAATGTCACGAGAGACGCTAAACTATTCGTAAAAATAAGATAAATTCGTGTAATTAGCATTACCCCCGCAGGGTTTGGCTGCGCCAAGCTAAAGGTTGGGCCAACTACTTTTAAGAGATTAAACGAAAAAGGCTGTCACTGGCAATAGTCGGTGGCAGCCTTTTTTCATGCACTTACTGCTCAACTCATTTCATGAGTGCCAGCATGATGATCCAGCACAGGCCCAGCAGGGCAAACAACGACGACAGCATATACATCTGCCGGCGGATGTAACGCCGCTCGGGACGCATGAAACTGCCGCGGGCAAACGTGTAGGCCGCCATGAAAACAAAGCAGTCGTCCACATAGCCCACAATGCCCTTGCTGTCAAAGTCGCCGCGCCACACCAGATAGCCAATCGCCGCTACCACCAGTACGACACCCAACACACGGCACACCTTCATCCCGTTACTCACAGGCACTCTCTCTTGATTCTCTCTCTTCTCCATATCTTTATCGCAATTAAAGTCATTATCCAGTTCCAACTCGCCCGACAAAAAACCATGAAAATCGGGAGTACAACTCCACATTTTCAATGTAAAATTAGATGAAATATCTATTCGCTCCAAACAATCTGGTGCATTTTAGCGTAATTGGCTTCGCCGAGCTAAAGGCTCGTAGTTTGAATTGGACTGCGGATGCCAATTAGTTGAATTAGTGAAATTCGTAGTTTATTTCTACTTCGGTTGGTCGATGTTGCGCATCGAGAGGGCGATGCGGCCGCGTTCCATGTCGATGCTGGTGACGACGACGCGCACGTGTTGGTGGACATGGACTTGGCGGGCGGCGGGGAGGCCGCGTTGCGGCATCTGGGAAACGTGGACGAGACCGTCCTTGTGGATACCCAGGTCAACGAAGGCGCCGAACTGCGTCACGTTGGTGACGATGCCGTTCAGCTCCATGCCTTCGCGCAGGTCCTTGATGTCGTTGACGTTCTCGTCAAACTCCCACACTTGCACCGTGGAGCGCGGGTCGCGGCCCGGTTTCTCCAGCTCGCTCATGATGTCGCGCAGGGTGGGCTCGCCCACTTCGTCCGACAGGTAACGCTGCAACTCGATTTTGTCGCGTTGTGCCTTGTCCTTGATCAGGTCGGCAATGCTGCAACCGCAGTCCTTAGCCATCTGCTCGACCAAGGCGTAACGCTCGGGGTGGACGGCACTGTTGTCCAGTGGATTGTCGCTCTCGGGCACGCGCAGGAAGCCTGCTGCCTGCTCAAAGGTCTTTGGCCCCAGTTTGGGCACCTTGAGCAGTTGCTGGCGGGACGTGAAATGGCCGTTGGCTGCACGGTAATCCACGATGTTTTGGGCCAGGGTGGGGCCCAGGCCGGCGATGTAGGTGAGCAGCTCCTTGGAGGCCGTGTTGACGTTCACACCCACGCTGTTCACGCAGCTCTGAACGGTAAAGTCCAGTGCTTCCTTGAGCCTCGTCTGGTCCACATCGTGCTGGTATTGCCCAACGCCGATGCTCTTGGGGTCAATCTTCACCAGTTCGGCCAGCGGGTCAAGCAGGCGGCGCCCGATGGAGACCGCGCCGCGCACGGTGACGTCCTTGTCGGGGAACTCGTCACGCGCGATTTTGCTGGCGCTATAGACCGATGCGCCGTTCTCGCTCACGACATACACGTTCACATCGCGGCGGTAGCGAATCTTCTTTAAGAAGCGCTCGGTCTCGCGGCTTGCCGTGCCGTTGCCCAGGGCGATGGCGTCGATCTTGTAAGCCTCGGTGAGAGATTGTATCTTTTTTGTCGATCCAGCAATATCGTTGTGCGGTGCGGTGGGGTAGATGACGTCGTTGTGCAGCAGGTTGCCCTGCTCATCCAGGCACACCACCTTGCAACCCGTGCGGAAACCCGGATCCACAGCCAGCACGCGTTTGCGGCCCAACGGCGGCGCGAACAGCAGCTGTCGCACGTTCTGGGCGAAGGTCTCGATGGCCTCGTCGTCGGCTTTCTCTTTGGCCGCTGCCGCAAACTCGGTCTCGATCGAGGGCTTTACCAGGCGCTTGAAGCTGTCCTCGGCGGCCTCATCGACGAGTTGTGATGCCTCGCCGTTGCCCTTGACCACGATGCGGGCGATATTGTCCAGCGTGCGGTCATCGTTGATTTCGATGCCCACCTTGAGGAACCCTTCCTTCTCGCCACGGCGTATGGCGAGCAGCTGGTGGGATGACACGCGCTTGAGTGGCATGGAGAACTCGTAGTAGTTCTCATAGTTGCGGCCCTCAATCTCCTTGCCCTTGACAAAGTGTGACACGAGGCGCGCGTCATACTTGAATCCGCGTCTCACGGCATTGCGCACCGCCTCGTTCTCGCTCACCCACTCGGCGATGATGTCCTGAGCGCCCGTGATGGCGGCATCGGTGTCAGGCACCTTGTCGCCGTCCACAAACTGTCGGGCACGTTCCTCGATGTTGCCGCCGCGCTGCGCCATGATGATCTTGGCCAACGGTTCCAGTCCCAACTGGCGGGCTGCCTCGGCGCGTGTCTTGCGTTTGGGCTTATAGGGCAGATAGATGTCCTCGAGCGTGTTGGCATCCCAGCAGTTGTTGATGCGGTCGGCCAGTTCGGGCGTGAGTTTCTCCTGAGCCTCGATGGTCTTGAGAATTGTGGCGCGGCGCTTTTCCAGTTCGCGGTAATAGCGCAGGCGCTGGTCAATGGACTGGATGGACAGTTCATCCAGGTTGCCGGTCGCCTCCTTGCGGTAACGGCTGATGAACGGGATGGTCGCTCCGTCATCCAGCAGATTGACGGTGCCTGCCACCTGATTGATGGGGATATTGAGCTCTTGTGAAATGAGCGTCGAGAGTTGAGTTGCCATGTTCTTAATGATGTTTCTATTCTTAATAAAAGCCTACCACCTAAAACCTAACGCCTAATACCTAGCGCCTAATGCCTAATACCTACCACCTAAAGCCTAAAGCCTAATACCTAACGCCTAAAACCTAACGCCTTTTCTTCAGGGTGATGACGGTGATTTCGGGGGTGGCGCCGATGCGCATGGGCGGCCCTACCATGCCCGTGCCGATGTTGACATACAGCCAGCGGTCACCCTCGTTGTAGGCGCCGCCCCATTCGGGATAACGCATGCATGCCGGTGACCAGCGCCAGTTGCCCAGCTTGAAGATCAGCTGCCAGGCGTGGGTGTGTCCTGCTAGCATCAGGTCGATATTGCTGTTGGTCAGTGTGTTGGCGCGCCAGGCATAGGGATTGTGCTGCAACTCGATTTTGAAGTTGCTGTCATTCAATCCACTGTAAGCCTTGGCGAGGTTGCCGCGTTTCTCAAACGGATGGTCGCCGAAGTTCTCGGTGCCGATGAGCACGATTTGGTCATCACCGCGCTTGATGATGGCATGGTCGTCATTGAGCAGTTTCCAACCCGCCTGTTCTTGCAGGGAGCACAGGGCTTTGCGGTCGGCGACTTTCTCGTTCTCGGCATTCCAGCGCACATAGTTGTCATAGTCGTGGTTGCCCAGCACCGAATAGACGCCGTCAGGGGCATGCAACTGGGCCAACAGGTCGCGGTAGGGTAGAGCTTCGTCGGTTTTGCGGCTCACCAGGTCACCCGTGAAGCAAATTATGTCGGGATGAAGGTCATTGATGGCTTTGATTTGGCGCTCGACGATGGCAGTGCGACCGTTATAGGTGCCCAGATGGGCATCGCTCCATTGCACGATGCGGTAACTGTCGAAGGCCTCGGGCAAGCGGTCAAACGCCAGTTCCACCTCTTTCACCTCGATTTTGCCAGGAGTGACGATAGCCCCCCACCACATCACGCCGAACACCAGTGCTGCCACAATGAAGGCGCAAATGGTCATCCACCGTTGTCTGATGAGACGGCCGATGCCATAGACCAGCGTGCCCAGTGCTTTGGGCGCCAGGATCGCAAAGAAGGTGTAGAGCATGTACTGCCCTGTGACAAAGGTGCTGTTTGGGGTCGTGGCTTCGCTCAAGGGCATGACAGCAACAGCCGTAGCCAGGGCCGCCGTGAGCACCGCCAGCGCGGTATTGAACCACGCAGCCCAGCGATAGCCGCTGCGTCGCAACCGTCGGCAGATATAAACGTCCATGGCGATGCACAGCACCGCCACGACGATTAATCCTAACCAATGAATCTTCATCTTCTTCCTTGATTATAAAGTCTTTAAGGTCCTTAAGGACTTTAGGGACTCTAAAACCTAACACCTAAAGCCTAAAGCCTAACGCCTACTTCGTTGCCTCAAGGTAGTTGGAGAGCGGGTTGCTGTACATCTGCAACATCTTGTTGTACATGTAGAAGCGGTCGGCCTCGCTCAACTTCATGCCCTCGGTCTTGTCGATTTGGCTCGACAGATACTGTTCGAAGGCCTCGCGTTCCTCCTGGGTGTACTTGTCGGCAAATTGTTTGTCGTCAAACAGGATGTCGTGAGCGATGTAGTTGTTCTTGTAGATCTTGTAGTTCTGATGGATGGCATGGTCGATGATGGCGCACACACGGTCCACCTCCAGAAACTTGTCAAGACCCTCGGGAATCTTATCCAACTCCTCGTTGATGCAAGGCGTGAACGCATAGTGCACCTCGCCCTTGTGGCCGATGATGCCCGTCTTCATGCTGATGAGGTCATCGTCGGGCGACTTGCGCCAGTTGGGATTCTTGCTCTTGCACAAGAACTCCTTGGCCTTGAGGTAGTCGTTCGGGTCATACTCATAGCTGATTGAGATGGGCGCGATGTTCAGTTCCTTGAGGCTCTCGATGAACGACTTGTCGCGGTTGCCGTAGGCCAGCATCTTGATCAGGCTCTCCTGAGTGCGGTCGTTGCTGTCCTTGCAGCGGCCCTCACGCTGGGCGATCCACAGCGAGGCACGCTTCTGCTCGACGGCAAAGTGCATATAGCCAGACAGTTGCACGGCAGCAGTCAGTGTCTGGATGCGGCCCAGGTTGCGTTTCACGATGAAGCTCTTGTTCATGCGCACCAACTTGGTGATCCAGTCATAGATGAGCAGGTTGTTGCCGATGGCAATCTCGCACGCGTCGCGGCCGCCCTTGATGAGCAGGTAGCTCAGCTGTGCCGAGTCGAGCACGATGTCGCGGTGGTTGGTGACAAAGGTGTAGGGACGCTCCTTGTCCAGATTTTCGGTGCCACTGGTGGTGAGCGTTGTGCCCGTCTTGGCCATCAAGCCCTCGATGAAAGGCTTCATCACCTTTACCTGGAACTCATGCTTGCTGTTGATGCCCAGCAGCACATGCTTGAACTCCGAGTACTTGTAGTTGGGCAATGCCATCGCCACAATCTGCTGGAAACCGGGTTCCTGCACCAGAATGGTCATCGCGGTCTGGAAATCCTTGTCAGGAATCGGGCAGATGTCCTGATACTCAACTGGAATGGGTATGTTCTCGTTCTCTATCATAGTGAATTTGTATTGGGGAGGAACCGTTTGGACCCTCAAAGTTTTGGTTCATGTTTTCTCAACCCACAAAGTTAATATTTTTCCCTAAAAAAAGAGTCAGATTGAGTGTTTTTTTCAAAATCTTTCAAAAAAGCCAACGATTTGGACAAGTACGCAGCCCTCATCAGAAAAAAATCGATATTGTCATTCAGTTTGTCAAAAAATGCCTACCTTTGCGAAAACCCAAAATAATGAAGATTATGAAAAAAGCATTGATGATTACGCTGATGGCCCTGATTGTGAGCCTCAGTTCGGCTGCTACCGATTTTAAAACCTACGAGAATGAGATATTCTCTATCGGGTATCCTTCGGACTGGGAGGTGACCTATGAAAGTGATGATTGCATGAACGTGGCCACAGAGGACGGAGAAATCCGTTTTGATGTAACCTACAATGAAAGGGGCCCAATGAAGAATCAACTGCAAGAGGCAGCTGACAATTGGGAGTACATGAAAAAGAGCAACGGCCACGTCGTGGACCAGAAACTGGTGAAAGACGACTATGCGCTCGTTCGCTCGATTGAGACCGATGAGGACGACGGTACTCAAACCGTGGTTGTGTGGTTCTTGATGATGACTCAGGAGCCGCAGTGTTTCTCGGGGTCAATCCAGAGTCCGATGAACCGCGCCAACGAAGCCATCGACATACTGGTCGAAATGCTCTCGACCCTCATCCAGAAATAACAAGTGGGCTGCACAACGGCATTCCTGTTGAAGCAAGAAAAAACAGGCCGGGTTCCATCGACGGAGCCCGGCCTGTTTTGTGTCGTGATCAATGATGTGTTTGCTTACTTGAGCATTTCCTTCACGGCACGCTCAAGCTGGCGATCGTGGCCCGTGAGGTAGTCCTCGGGGGTGTTATAGACCTCGACATCGGGCAGCAGCGGCTGGTTCTCGCAGTAGTTGCCGCGCATGTCACGGCAACCCACCTGCGGGATGCCGAACACCAGCGTGTTGTCGATGAGCGTCTCCCACCACACGGCGGTCATCGTGCCTGCCACGGGCGTGCCGATGAGTTTGCCGATGCCCAGTTCCTTGTAAACGAAGGGGAAGCCATGGCCGTTGCTGTAGTCATCCTCGCACATCAACACGCACGACGGCTTGGTCCACTTGTTGAACGGGTCAACACCGACCACTTTACCATGAGGCACAAAGCTCTGGTACTGCCTGCCGCTGAGCAAGGTGCACAGGTCGTCGTGCAGCCAGCCGCCGCCGTTGTGGCGCTCATCAACGATGACGGCCTCGCGGTTGCGGTTCTTGTCACTGAGCAGCTCACGATAGACGGTGCGGAAGCTACGGCTGTCCATCTCCTTGACGTGGACATAGGCCAGACGTCCGCCCGACAGGCTGTCCACCAGCGCGCGGTTGCGGTCCACCCAACGCTTGTAGAGCAGCTCCTGTTGCTCGCCCTTGCTGATGGCCTTGACGGTGACGTCAAAGCGATTTTTGCTCTGCGGGTTATACACACTCACGCGGATGGGTTTGCCGGCCTTGCCGTCAAGCATCCAGTTATAGTCCTCGCCCGCCTGGATGTCGTGTCCGTCAATCTTCTCGATGATGCATCCTGCGGTGACACCCGTCTTTTTCACGTCAAACGGGCCGCGCTTGATGACTTCCTCGACGCGCAGGCCGTTGCCCTGGTAATTGTTGTCCAGGAACAAGCCCAGCGCTGCGGTCTTGAGGCTCGGACCCTGGGGATTGTAACGTGCACCCGTGTGTGAGCCGTTCAATTCACCCAACATCTCGCTGAGCATGTCGCGGAAGTCGTAGTTGTTGTTGATGTAGGGCAGGAAACGCTTGTAATTCTCGCGATAGCCTTCCCAATCAACGCCGTGGATGTCTTCGACGTAGAATTTGTCTTTCACCTGCTGCCAGATGTGGTTGAAGATGTACTCGCGCTCGTCTTGGGGACGGTAGTTGAAGTTGGCCTCGAAGCTGACGGGCTCGGGTTTGCCTTTGGCCAGGTCGATCTTCTTGATACCGTTTCCGGTGCACACGAACAGGTTCTTGCCGTCCTTGTCGGCTTCCATCGGTCCGCCGCCCACGCCCTTGAGCACGATCTCGGTCTTGTTTTCGCGCAGGTCATGTTTCCACAGGTCCATGCCGCCTTCAAAGGCTGCCTGATAGTACAACGTGTCGCCGCCGTTCGAGAGTACGGCATCGCCCAGGCGGGACGAGTTCACCGTCAGGCGCGCGATGCGGTCTCGGCAGTTTTCGAGGTCAAACACCAGTGCGGGCACTGCGGGCTTGTCGGCCTCGGCGTTTTTCTTTTTACTGTCTTTCTTCTTGGACTTCTTGTCGTTGCTGGCGGTTTTCTCCTTGTCTTGCTCTTTCTTTTTCTCCTTTTGTGCCTCTTCTTGCAGCACTTTCTCCTCCTTGGTCATCGTGAAGCGCTCATAGGCGTCCAGGTCAAAGAACATGATATAGACGTCGTCTTCAGAGCCCCAGCTGCCGTGGCTGCGGTAGCCCGCGCGGTCGCTGGTGAAGATCATCGCCTTGCCCCCCAGCACCCACTTGCCGTTGCCCTCGTTGTAGCCGCTCTCGGTCAGGTTGTGCACCTCACCGTTGCCCAAGGCATTGACCAGGGCGATGTCTTGGCTGTTCCAGCCGCCCTCGCCGATGTAGGAGGAAAGCAGCCAACGGCTGTCGGGACTCCACTCAAACCACACGTCACCGTCGCTGTAGGAGTAGATGTATTTGCCGTCCATGAGCGTGCGCACGGCCTTGGTCTTCACGTCAACGGCGCGCAGTGTAGCACGGTCCTCGAGGAAGGCCACGCTCTTGCCGTCAGGGCTGTATTGCGGCTGGATGCAGGTGTGGCCGGTGTTGGTGAGTTGTTCCTCCACCAGGTCGGTGGCATAGGTGAACAGTTTCTCGTCCTTGTTCTTGATAGAGGTCTGGTAAATGCGCCACATGCCGTCGCGCTCGCTGTCATAGACGATGCTGCGACCGTCGGGCGAAAAGTCGATGGTGCGCTCCTGCTCGGGGGTGTCGGTAATCTGCTTGGTCGTGTTGTATTCCACCGAGGTGACATACACGTCGCCGTGCATCACAAAGGCCACCTCCTTGCCGCTGGGTGACACGCTGATGGCGGTCGCGCCGTCTCGCTTGATTTGACGAATAAGCTCTTTCTCGCTGCAGTCGGCCTTGACGGTGATGTTGACGCGTTGCGGTTCACCGCCCTCGCGCAGGGTGTAGATTTCGCCGTTGTAGCTGTAACACAGGGTACCGTTGTTCGCCACCGTGAGGAAACGCACGGGATGGTTGGTGTGGCGGGTGAGCTGGCGAGCCTGCCCGTTGATGCTGTTTTTATAGACGTTGAACGTGCCGTCCTGCTCGCTCAGGTAGTAATAGGCGTTGCCGTCGGGTGCCCAGCGGGGCGTGCGGTCCTCGCCGTTGAACGAGGTCAGCTTGGTGAAATGTCCGTCCTGATTGAGCCAGATGTCGCGTGTGATGGACGAGGTGTGGTGCTTGCGATAGGGATCCTCATAGCCCTTGATGTCGTGGTAGAGGATGTCGCCGCGGGCGTTGATGCTCAGGTCCTGCATCGGCAGTGCCGAGAACAGGCGCGCCCTGCCACCGCTGGTGCTCACTTGATACACCTGCGGGAACGAGCGGCTGGCAAACAGGATGGACTGCGCCGTCGGCATGTCTGTTGCCTCAAACAGGACGGTTTTGTCGTCCAGGAAGGTCAGCGGTGTCTCGTTGCCGCTGTCGGTGGTCAGCCGTTTGGGTGTACCGCCGTCCTTGCCGATGAGGTACACGTCCAAGCTTCCCTCGCGGGCCGAGGCAAAGGCGATGCTCTGCCCGTCGGGACTCCACACGGGATAGGCGTCATAGGCGTCGTTTGACGTCAGCTGGTGAGCCGTGCCGCCCTGTGTTGCCACGGTGAACAGGTCACCTTGATAGGAAAACGCGATGGTGTTCCCGTCGGGCGAAATGGCGCAGAAGCGCGTCCACAACGGGTTGGTTTGTGCTGTGACGGCCATGGTCATCAGCATTGCGGCCATCAAGGCCAGTTTTCTTGAGATTTTCATTTTTTGATAGTATGTTTTGGGTTTGTTAAGTGTTTGCTATATCAATATTCGTGGTATTCCCAGCGGTTCATGTACTTGTCCCACTTGTAATACATGGTCATTTTCCCGTTTTTGTCATATACCTCCCAGCGGTTCAAATACTTATCCCACTTCTTGTAACCGATGCGATTGTAGTTCTTGTCTATGATCTCCACACGGTTCATGTACTTGTCTTCTTTCTCATACTTCACGATATTCCCGCCGTTGTCATAGTATACGGTGCGGCCCATGTATTTGTCATACTTCGCATAGCCGAGTCTCGTCCCGCTGCGGTCAAAGAACTCGTCCCTGTCCAGGTATTTGTCATATTTCCGATAAGCTACTTGACTCGTCGCCGTCAGCCCGACCAGCATCAGCAACAGATATAGAATCAATCTTTTCATTTTCCTTTTGATTATTTAATTGTCACTCTATAACTTATAAGAAAGGAGTCATATAGACAGGAAGGAGGATTGTTGCGCCATCCTTCTTGTAGTCTTTGGTGTAGATCAAGTAGCGCTTGTCAATGACTTTTGAGAACTTTTCGCAGAAGACATCCAGCGAGGTGTGGGTGTTGTATCCCGACGATTTCACTTCGATGGGGAACAGTTTGGCTCCTCGTGATAAAAGGAAATCAATCTCATACCTGTGTTTATCATCTTTGGGCCAGCTGTAATAGAAAAGCCGATTGCCGGTCGCGGTAAGCATTTGTGCAACTAGGTTTTCATATACATATCCCAAATTTGCGCTCAGTTTGTCGCTCAACAATTTCTGGTAAATCACATTCTCGGTGAAATCATTATCCCAAAATGCGAGCGTAACAAAAAGGCCGGTGTCAGCACAGTAAATCTTGAAGCGGGAACTGTCTTCGGTAAATGACATTCCCACATTGGGATCGTTGGTGTGATAGCAGAATTGCACTGTTTTGCTGTCCTCCAGGGCATGTAGCAATTCTTGCATCTTCTCGTTTTTCACATCCCCGAGAATTTGACTCGGTCTGTAACGGTTGGCGTTTTTACTGAGTTGTGAGGGAATTTTCATATAGAGGCGTTCCAATCGGCCCGATGGGTCCAGCTTCTGGAAATCATCCCGATACAAGTGCAGGATATCGCGCTTCACTTGGTCAACCAGGCTCAGATTGTTGGTCTCCAGATACTCATTCACGGCTTGTGGCATGCCGCCGACCAGCATATATAACCGCAGGTCACGCATCGCTGTGCGGTGAGCAGCCCCTAACGGGATTTTTTTATCCAAGAACGTCCTTAGCAACGGCATGGTGGCTTCGTCACCAACAGCCCATTGGAACTCCTCATAGTCCATCGGAAGCATGCTTATCCGTTGCTCTTCGCTGGGAATGGTGATGGATTGGGTATTCTTCTTGATGCTAATGAGGGAACCCGTTTCGATGTAGTCGTAACGGCCATCGGCAACCAGATATTTAATGGCTTGCCTCGCTTTGGGGCATTGTTGCACCTCATCAAAGATGATGACCGATTGCCGTTCATGCAGGGTCACATTGTATATCGCTTGTAATTGCAAGAAGATATAATCCAGGTTCATCAAGTCATCGAACAATCCAACGATTTGTTTGGATGCCTGATTAAAATCAATCATGATGTGTGATTGATATTCCTGTTCGGCAAATTGCTTGACAATCGTGGTCTTTCCCACACGGCGAGCACCCTCGATTAACAAGGCGGTTTTTCCGTTACGGGAACGTTTCCATTCGAGCATCCGATCATATATTTTGCGCTTGAAAGTCCGTGTCATTATTCTTTGTGACTTTGGAATTATTTTAACTCGAAGATTATCAGCGCAAAAATATAAAGAAAAACAGTTTCCCCAAAATTTTTTCAACCGAAATATCCTATTTCCCCAAAATTTTCTCCTGTAGAATGACCGCTATCCCCGAAATTTGCGTTATTTTTGAATTCTGATTTCGGAAATTTTTCTGCTTTTTCGTGTTTGAAAAGCAGGGTGTCATGTGTTATATAAATGTCAACACGTTGATAACAATTGATGAAGAACGACGCATTTGAACAACAAGCACCACGGCTCAGGGAGGTCGCCTTGAAAGCATCCGCCACTGCGGGTGCCGATGCCGACACCGCCCAGGACATCGCCCAGGAGACGATGATCCGCTTGTGGCAAATTCTGGAGCAGCGAGCGCCATCAAGCGGGCTTGAATGGCAGAGTCGCGACAGAATTATGAAAATGCGTGACGATCCTCGGCCGAGCAACCTCGACGGCTATGCCGCCACGATTGCACGTCACTTGACCCTGAACCATTTGCGCCGCCAGCAACCACTGCCCATCGATGAGCGACACAACGCCAGTCAGACCACTCCCTCGCCGCTTGACCTCATGGTACAGCGCGAGGAGGAACAATGGCTGCAGCAGCGCATCAGGGATTTGCCGCCCACCCAACACGCCGTCCTGCACATGCGGCAAGTGGAACATCGCAGCAATGGCCAAATCGCAGCATTGCTCGGCATCAAGGAAACGAGCGTGAGCACCCTGCTGGGACGAGCGCGACGGCAACTGTTAGAAGAGATACGTCAACAACGAGAACGAGAAAAACGATGAAACGGTATTCACAGCAACACATCCAGGACTTGCTCGACAAGTTCATGAACGGCCTCACCACCCTCGAGGAGGAGGCCGCGCTGGGCGACTACTTCCGCACCCACGAGGTCCCCCAGGAGTGGGAGGACTACCGCCAGATGTTCGGTTATTTCGACCGAGGCATGGAAGGCGACCTCGTGCCCGCGGAACAGCACAGCCCATCGTTGACACGTCTCGTGGGCCGGCGCTGGTGGGGCATCGCAGCAGCGGCCTGCATCACTGCAGGCATCGTGAGCACGGTCGTGCTGCACCGTCCGGCAACCACCGTCACCGTATCTGAAACGCCTCCAGCCATCGCCCAGAAAGCGGACTCCATCGTCTCGCCAGTGGCAGTTGAAGCAGAATCACAGCCTCGGCAACTGGCCGAAGCCACTCCAGCCCGTCCAGCCCGTCCATCTCGTCTAGTTTCCAAGTCCATCCGCTTGCAGGCCGAAAATGCCAAACTGGCCCGTGAGAACGAGCGACTGCAACGCGAACTCGATGACCTGCGCCGCCGCGCCTTCATCATCGACCTGGAAGCTATGGGCTACAAGACCGTGCTCAACGAGGACGGCAACATCGTCTTGATTGACCTCGAGCAAGAATTAGAGAACGAATTGAACAACCAACCCACCACCAATATCCCGTCATTATGAAAACTCAAAACAGCATCATCGCAACGATTACTATCGTCACGGTCGCCATCATGACACTGTTCACCTCCTTCACGGCAAGCGCCAACGTCTATGAGGACTGCCTGAACGAGGCTTTCGACGACATCATCAATGCCGTGCCTCTTGAGGGCCTCAGTCAGATGCATACCATCTATTCCGACCCCGAGACCGGAGTTAGAGAAGGACAACTCGATGTATATAAGTTCACCATCGACAGCGAGAGCGTGGAACTGATCAACAACGCCAAACGGGTCTATGAACAAGTCAATGGCAACAGCAATGCAGACGTCTACACCCTGTGGTGGAGCGACAACGACGACGGAAGTTTCCAGGGCTACAGGCTCTATTACAGTCCCGAACAAACCATTGTCGTGGGTCTGGCCTGTGACCACTGCTACACCGTGGGCTTTGTCGCCCCCGACGATAAGCAGCACCGCACGACCTATACCTTGGAGTGGAGTAATCTTGACGACAGCATCAGCGGCCGCATCATCAAGACCTATGCTCCCATTAAGGCCAAAGCAACCGAAGGCCATAGGATGATCAGCTCGGTGGTTATCAGTTCTGACGACTACGACAAGTACATGGAACAATTCCAGGCGGGCATGGAAGAGTACCAGCAAGGCATGGAGAAATATCAGGCCGCCATGGAAAAGGCCAAAGGAGCGCTATCTGATTTATCGGACGGCCAAAGTCATTCCTTCTCTTTTTCATCCTCCAGTTCTTCCTCCTCCAGCCATGGCAATGCCAAAGACTGGATGAAGAAACTGCTCTTCTATGTCGAAAAGGTGCAGCAGCCAGGCGACCGTTACCTTTATCTTTCCAAACTCTACGAACTGTGCAAGGACACCGAGGACCTCGACCAAATGGATCTGAAAATCGCCATGCAGCAACTGGCATCGGTCTATAAGCAACTCAAGGAAAAGAAAAAACTCAAGGAAAACGAACTCCTCTTCCTCGAGAGCATGGTCGATCTCCTCGAGAACAAAACCAAGAGTATACACTCCTGGAATCCAGACTAAATTAGACTAAAGTTTAACCTACTGTTTCATGTAAGTCATCGCATGAAACAGCCATAACTATGCTCTATCGTGAAATACTACATCACAACCATCTTATTGATATTCAGTATTTTATCGTCAAACGCCGATATTATCAGCGGACGCGTCATCGACACCGATACCCGGGAGACTTTGCCTGGCGCAACGGTTCAGTACATGCAGCAAATCAGTGAAACCAGCTATTCAGGCAGTACTGTGATTGCCGACTCGCTTGGCCGATTCACGTTCTATACCAACGGTCGTGTCGAGTTGACCGTGTCCATGCTGGGCTACTACAACAAGAAGAAAAACGTCATGGCGCTGTCCGACAGCCGCAGCGACACGCTCGACATCGGTGCCATTGAGCTAAAGATGTCCTCACAGATGTTGCAGATGGTCGAGGTCACGGGCCATGCAAAAAGGTTCACAATGCATGGCGACACCATCGTGTTCAACCCGTCGGCCTTCAGACTGCAAGAGGGTGCCCGACTTGACGAACTCATCAAACAACTGCCTGGCGTTGAAACGGATGCTAACGGCAAACTGTGGTGGAACGGCAAGCCCATCCGCTTGACGATGGGTGGCGAGAGCCTCTTCGGCGGCAACGACCTGGTGAGCCAACTGCCTGCCGAGGCGGTGCAGAATATCAAAGCCTACAACAAAGCGTCAGAACTCAAGGAGCACACCGGCAACGATGACGGCAGCGAGGACATGGTGCTGGACCTGACCATCAAGCCGGGATTCCTCGACCGCTGGTATGGCGACGCCATGGCGGGTTACAGGACCCGCGACCACTATGAGGCCGAGGTCCAAATGAACCGTCTTTCCAAGAATGACCCGGTCATGGTGTTCGGTGACGCCAATAATGTGGCCAAACGGCATAGACGCTACCAAAACCAATCTATATTAAGTTCGGGTTACGGCTATGGCCAAGAGCAAGGCATTTCGGGCGGATATCAGCATAACTGGAGCCGCGAGCAGGGTAATAAGACGCTAAAGAGTTACTACAGCATCAGTGGAGGACTGGCGCATGACGACCGATGGAAAAATTCGGGCATCGAGACCGAGAACTATTTCCCTGGTGAAGCGCAAAGTTATAACAAGACAACGGGCTTTGACCGCAGCCATGAGTTGATGCCGACGATCCTGGGCATGATGAGATGGCGACCCGACACAACCAACAATATTTTCCTGTGGGCTCAAATCGAGTATAATAACAACCGCTCCATCAACCGACGCGAGACCGAGCAGTCGGTCAATTCAGGCAACGGCTACACCCCCACCATCAATCAACACGTCAATACGCTCAACCGCGGACACGAGACCCAGTTCGAGACTACTGGTAATTGGACACACCTTTTCAAGAATGGCTCCCTCAAAATCGCTGGAGGGCTGAACTATACCGACAGCAAGAGCAAGCAGTGGACCGACCGCACCATCACCGACTATCAGAGTGACTTCGCATCGACGCTCAGCCAGTATGCCGTTGAGCCTTCATCAAAGTTCGGATTATACGGCAGCATGACCTATCAGCACTGGCTCACCAAGCAGTGGATGCTCACCATGGACTATCGATTGGATTATAACAACATTCGGACAGACCGTGAATTCACGACCAACGGCATGGCCGATGCCGCCAACTCGTTCAGCAACCGTTACCACAGCACGGGCCATATCGTCACCGCTGGCTCGACATTCAACATCGGCCATGTGCAGTTGCTGCCCAGTGCGGTCTTGAATTGGGCTCGAGAGCATCAGGACTACCGTCGAGCCATGCTTGACACGACAGCCGTCAGGAACAGTTTCAAGATTGAGCCATCGTTCAAATTCTCATGGAAAATGAACAGCGGCATGAACTTGGAGTTGAATTACAGTTACAAGACTATGCGTCCCGACCTGCTCCAGACCATCGGCTACCGTGACTTGAGCGACCCCTTGTTCATTATCGAAGGTAATCCTGGCTTGAAGGACAGCCATAGCAATGAATTTCAGTTTGCCTATAAGGCCGTGGTACCCAGCAGGCAATTGTCCATCGGCTTCAACGCCAAGTACGGCACGACAGACCACAGCAACATCACGGCGCTCAGTTATGACCCGGCGACAAACGTCTATACCAGCCGTCCCGAGTCAGTGCCCGGCAGCCGCACGTGGGAAGTGAATCTCAACTACGACCATGGCTTGGGCAACTACTTCCGCTTGCAGAACGACCTCAAGGTCACGGGCGGACGGTACTACGGTTACTTGACCATGCTCCCCTCTCACGAGGAGCGTATCTTGAACCGCCAGACGAGCGTTCATCCCAAGGACAAACTGACCGTGTCATTTGACCATAACTGGATCAAAGCCTCAGTGTTTGCCGAACTCAATGCCGACCGCTTGCGTTTCTCGCAGTCAGCAAGCCAGAACACCACTCTATGGAACAACAATTTCGG
>JAEEGL013389986.1_pt1 | contig 26618 bp, 20 predicted proteins | sample 9134231 | NCBI WGS metagenome assembly JAEEGL01 (sample SAMN16246548, study PRJNA631951) | gut metagenome | biome: gut microbiome; feature: rumen; material: fiber-attached | host: Bos | place: Iran: Karaj | collected 2018-10 | reverse complement strand
TAGAAAACTTCAATAGTCAGATACCCCAAAAAAAGCCATCCAATAGAATATGTTCAATTGGATGGCTGATAATATGTAATCTAATATGATTAGATTGCGAATGGGTTCTCTCCTGGGTAAAGCTGACCAGCTGGGAGAGGAGTGTTGATGTCGTCAACACCGAGGAGGTGAAGAGCCTCGAAGAGAATCTTACCAACGTTCTTGAATGCGTATGCACCGTGGTGTGGGAAGCGCTTGCCAACGAGGACGTGACGATAGAAGCGTGCAAATCCTGGGATAGCTGTGATACCGATACCACCGAATGAACATGGGTCGATGTCGAGGAAGTGACCCTCTGCGATGTAGCTGACGAGCTTAGAGTCAGAGTTAGACTGGAGACGGAACATTGTTGTTGCGCTTGGCATGATCTGTCCTTCAAGTGTACCCTTTGTGATATCTGGACTCATGAGACGAGCCTGGATGAGCTGATACTTGATCTTGCAGTCCTTCATGCACTGTGAGCATGTGTTACCACAGTGGAAGCCCATGTAGAGGTCCTTCATGCAAGCACCCTTGAGGTCAGCACCTGCTGGTACCACGTCATCTGGAACTGAGTTGTTGATATCGAGGAGAGTAGCTGGCATCTCAGATGCGCACTCTGCCATGTACTCAGATACAGCACCATAGAGGTCAACCTCACATGCTACTGGAATACCACGACCTGTGAGACGTGAGTTAACATAGCAAGGCTCGAACTCAAATACTGGCTGCCATGCTGGCCAGCACTTGTTTGCAAATACAGCATAGTTGCAAGCACCCTTGTTGTTCTCGTACCAGTCCATGATAGCGAGTTCAAGCTGAGCCATCTTATTGATGATCTCTGGATAAGTGTTGCGTGAACCAAGCTCTGCCTCCATGTCCTTAGCGATAGCAGCTATTTCTGCTGTACGGCTTGCTACCTTCTCAAACTGAACCTTCATGTCAAGCTCAGAGTTCTCCTGTACCTCAACACCGAGGTCGTAGAGTGGCTGGATAGGTGCGTTACAAGCGAGGAAGTCGAATGGACGTGGACCGAATCCGATAACCTTGAGATTCTTCATTCCGATAACAACGCGAGCGATGTGACGGAAGTCAGCGAGTTCCTTAACAGCCTCCTGTGGAGTTACGTTAGGATACTCTGGAATATATACACGAAGGCGACGAAGGCCGACGTTGTAAGAGAAGTTGAGGACACCACAGAGAGCATCACCACGGTCAGAAGCAAGGTTTGCCTTGCCTTCTTCCTTAGCAGCGAGTACCATTGCAGGACCCTGGAACTTCTGAACGAACATAGTTGTTGGACCTTCTGGACCGAAGTTACCGAGGAACATACATACGGCGTTGATGCCGTTAGACTTAGCCCAATCGAGAGCCTTCATTGTATCGTTTTCGTTCTCGATAATTACTGGGCAGTCAAATACCTCAGGGAGAGCAGCCTTGCGAACCTCGTCCATCAAGGCAGCCAAACGAGCCTTAGTAAGAGATGCTGGGAAGCAGTCGCGGCTTACACCAACAATACCAAGCTTTACTACTGGTTGGTTAATCATGTTTGTAAAATGTTTTTGGTTTTATTGTTTATAATGTTTAGAGACGTTTTGTTGAGCGTTGAGTGTTTAGAGTTTATCACTTAGGGACTCTTTGCTGTTCATCAACCTCTGACCTCTAACTCAACGCTCGCAAAGGTATGAAAAATATTTATAACGCAAGCAACAAAAAGGTAAAAAATATTTAAAAGTGGCAAAATATTTTTGCAAAGTATTTTTTCTACATCATTTATTTGCTGAAATTATAGCAATTTAGCAATCTTTTATTGTAAGAAAAGGTTTTCTTTCGTTGTAAGATAAGCACAAGGGTGATAAATGTCAAATTTCAGATGCCAAATCTATGCATCCAGGCAAAGGGAATGCTTAATAATCATGTCAAATCCATGTGTCCCGAACGAGGGAATGTACATAGAAAGAGGATGCATCTTAGCCTTATAGACTTTAGACACATCCACTTTGTTTTACTCAAATAAAGTCTTGAACTAAACAATCAAGTCAGTAAAAAATTATGAAACATCACGACAAAGATAATAACAATACATTTATTCTGCAACAGAAGAAGATATAATGTTGTTTTTGCTTAGCAGTTTCTTCCTATTTACTTGCCTACAAAATATCAAGAAAACACAGACAAAAAATTGTCTTTCCCGTCAATGTCCCTACCATAAAAAGGGGACGTGTCTTAGTCTTACAGACTTTAGATACATCCCCTTGTATGGTGTTTACACACGGCTGTAACCATGATTGAGTATGGTGCTTGCCCTGCGAACCGTATGCAATGTATTCAGTTCACGCTCTGCTATAGCCTTGCAATCGTACAGATAACCTTCATATATGTCCATCCATACATCACAAGGTATGTTCAATGCCTTTTCGAGTTTTCTTGCAAATTCGATATCAATTCCACGCTCACAATTGACAAATTCGTCAATCTGTGACACGGGCACATCCATCATTTTTGCAAGCTCGGTATTATTGATTCCTCGTTCCTCAAGTTCGTCATGCAACATCTCGCCCGGATGGGTTGCCTTGAAAGGAACTGGTCTGTTATTATTTGTTGCCATAATGCGTACTGTCAATCTCAATTAATTCAACTTCTATACCGTCATCTGTCTCTGTAAATATCAGGCGTTCTATATAGCCGTTAGCAATCCTTACGGAACTTCGTGGCTCGTCATGCTGGTATTTCAATTTTTCATAATGAAGCGAGCTTATCATCTTCAACCTGTCCACGCTCTTAACGTCAAGCATATAACCAACAGCCTTGATATAGCCAGCTACAAGCTTCTTGTTTCTGCAAATGCTACGATACTTACGGTCTTTTGTACTACCTGTTTCATACAACTCAGACAAGGCTTCTTCTCTGAAAGTTACTTTCATACAATCTTGTTTGTTGTATTTACCTCGCAAATATAAAGACAATTTATCATTAATAGATTATTTCACAAGGAAAATTTCATACTCCAAGACCATTTTGCGTGTTTACATCCTTGTTTTTGCAGATTTGCAAAATCCACAATCTATAATCTCAAATGTCAAATCTATGCGTTCCGATATGAGCAGGAGGCATAATTGATAGATTTTAAACTTGACATGGAACATTCTCCCACTTTAAACTATAAACCGCAAAGCGAGTCAAATGGAGGTCTCATAAACAGATTATACTATACTTACTAACAAAAAAAACAATATTCACAAATTCTTCTCACACGTATGAAAAGAGGGATAACAACTATTCTAACCGTGCTGACCACATTGTGCATGCAGGCACAGGTGTCGTTCGGTACAGCAGAGAAATTCAACGACAATTGGCAATTCTACCTTGGTGACGACAGCCTCGCCTTCTCACGCAAACAGGATGTACGCACCATCAACCTGCCTCACGACTGGAGCATAGAGGGACAGCTCAGTCCTTCGCTCGCAAGTTGTCAGGGCTATCTGCCAGGTGGTATCGGATGGTACCGCAAAACATTCAAGATAACGGACAAGGATGACCTCCACTTTATATACTTTGAGGGCGTCTATTGTCGCTCCACGGTCTATCTCAACGGCAAGAAACTCGGATACCGTCCTAACGGATTCGCAAGCTTCATGTACGACATGACGCCTTACCTGAGCGAGGGCGAGAACGAGATACTCGTCCGAGTGGACCACAGTCAGCTTGCCGACAGCCGATGGTACACAGGTAGCGGAATATATCGTGACGTGTGGATTGTCAGCTCTGGCAAGACACATTTCAGCCAATGGGGACTCGGATGGCAGGCAAAGAATATCACCAAGTCATCTGCAACCGTAGATGTGGAGATGAACGTGGAAGGTGCCATGTATGCAAGAGGCGACCTCAGCGTGATGGCTACCCTACTCGATGCCAAGGGCAACGTGGTGGCTAAGGCTACCCGCAAGTGTGGCGAGGGCAAGGCTACAGTCTCTCTCAAGGTGAGCAAGCCACAGATGTGGGACCTCACATCACCTTACTTATATACGCTCAATACCGTACTCCGAGAGGGTGACAAGGAAATTGACAAGGCAAGTTGTACGGTCGGACTACGCACGCTTCGATTCGATGCCAACAACGGTTTCTTCCTCAATGGCATAAACACCAAGGTGAAGGGTGTATGTCTCCACCACGATGCAGGAGTGCTCGGAGCCGTAGTACCTAAGGATGTATGGCGCAGACGACTCGTCAACCTCAAGGAGATGGGTGCAAACGCAATCCGCATGAGCCACAATCCACAGTCACCTGACGTGTATGACCTGTGCGACGAGCTCGGACTGCTCGTCATGGACGAGGCAAGCGACGAGTGGGAGTTCCCAAAGCGCAAGTGGATAGAGGGATGGAACGCAGGACAGCCTGCCTTCTTCGGCACGTTCGACTTCTTCGAGGAATGGATTGACCGCGACGTGGCAGACATGGTACGTCGTGACCGCAACCACCCTTGCGTGTTCCTGTGGAGCATCGGTAACGAGGTTGACTACCCTAACGACCCATACTCTCACCCTGTGCTCGACGGCAACAATGCCGCCATCAACCAGCCAATGTTCGGAGGCTACAAGAAGGATGCGCCTAATGCTGAGCGCATAGGTAAGATTGCCAAGAGACTTGCTGCCGTGGTGAGGAGCATCGACACGTCGCGTCCGGTGACTGGCGCACTCGCAGGAGTGGTGATGAGCAACCAGACGGAATATCCCGAGGCCATCGACGTGGTGGGCTACAACTATACAGAGAACCGATATGACGAGGACCACCGCCTCTACCCTAAGCGCATCATCTACGGCAGCGAGACGGGCGTTGGACTCGACAGTTGGAAGGACGTGAGAGACAAGAAGCATATCTTCGGACAGTTCATCTGGACAGGTACCGACTACCTTGGCGAGAGTGGCAGATGGCCTTCACGAGGACTCAACACAGGTCTCCTCGACTTCGGTAGCTTCAAGAAGCCACGTGGATGGTTCCGTGCCTCACTCTGGAGCACAAAGCCAGTGACCTACATCGGCACATACCCAGCTCACGTGAGAGGACCACGAAGAGGCGGATTCAGCATACCTGTAAGCACGGAAGCACTCGACACATGGAACTATGAGGAGGGCGACAAGGTGAGAGTGGTATGCTACACCAACTCACCAAAGGCACGACTCTTGCTCAACGGCAAGGAGGTAGGCGAAGTGAAGCCATACGACGACCGTAATGGAGTAATCTATTGGGACATCCCATACGAGGCAGGCACTCTCGTGTGCGAGGGACTCAGCAAGGACGGCAAGGTGGAGAGCAGCTACAGCATAGCCACGAGCGGACGTCCGTACAAGATTACAGCCGTGGCAGACAAGACGACCGTAGAAGGCAAGAACCGTGTTGTCCACATCACCGTACAGGTGAAGGATGAGAACGACGTCCTCGTCCGTCTTGCCGACAACAACATAAGGTGCGACGTGACCGGAGCAGGTCGTCTCCTCGGCATGGAGGGCAGCGACAACACTGACATGGGCAACTACCGTGACAACCGCCAGCGTGTATATAACGGTCAGCTCCTTGCTTACATCAAATCCACTGGCGAAGGCGACATCAAGGTCCGTTTCACAAGTCCTCTCCTCAAGGGAACTGAGGTGACGATACGCAGCAAGAATTGATGATTAAATGAAAAAAGTTGTTGTTGATTATCGACTCTTCGGAACAGAATGAAAGATTTGGTAAGAAACATAAGAATCACATACTTTTGCAGCAGAAATTTCTTGTCGGAAGTTTCTGCTGCATTCTTTTTTTTGATGCATGAGGAAACATGGCTGAGCACGGCTCCGATAATGCTATAAGAATGGATACGGATTATGTGTTCGATGATGAACACTTCACGTTCACGGAGATAGAGGACATCACGAGGGTGAAGCATAACCCTAAGGTGTTCGAGGGCAGGTACATCTCTCTCACCCTCAGGGACGACGGCACGCTGCGTCCCAACTTCAAGATGCTCGCCACACTCACAAGTGACTTCTCTTTAGAGAAATACACACGGGGCGTATATGAGGAACTTCACATGGCTCTACGCATGAACATGAACGTAAGACCATAGGAGGGTGCGGTGTACAATATACAGTTATACAGTTATTTTTTTGAGGTATATGTTTTCTCATTTTACTTTTCGGATACGATATCTATATATATAACTTATTAGTATATAATAATATATATAATATATAAATATATATAAAAAGAAGAAAAGGGTAAAATGATACCCTTCCGAAAAAAACTGTATAACTGTATACTGTACACGAATGAATAATTATTTTCCACTAAAAAGCAAATAATCAATGAAATACGATATTACAAAGTCGTCAGCACCTAAGATGACGACGCTCAGAAAGGGTACGGAATGTCTGCAATTGATACTCACACAGGTGTCGCCAGACATGCACGAGGCTGTTGTTCCAATGCTTTTCCCTGTCCTTGCCGCTCATGTGAGCGAAACAGAATTTATGTATCCTGACAACACATGGAAGGAAATGTGCGGTATGTTGGCTCATCTCATCGGTGAGTCGGGCATGGGCAAGGGTCAGCTGACTGGATGCGTGGAGGCTGTCTGTCACGACTTTTGCACTCACGATGAGGAGGAGCTCAGGAAACTCATGGAGTGGCAGAGGATGATTAAGAGCAATTGAATTAGAGAGAAAGATGAGACTAAGTACTGACGCAGTAGGGAGGTCCAGAGGGAAAGTAAACACAAAAAAAATAGGAAGTACTTTCACAAGCACTTCCTACGAATACCTTTAATCTATATTTATAACCCTTAACTAACTATCCTGAAAAACAAAACCCTTAATTATTAAACCCCTTATGTTTACCTGAATATCTATTTATTCATTTTTGATATTGCAAAGGTACGGACTTTTTAGATAACTACCAAATTTTTTTAGAACTTTATATCTCATTTTTAAACAATCTACCTTTCATTCTTTGACAAGAAACAATAAATTCCCCCGAAAAATTACATTTTGAACGCAAAAAAACACATTTTACCAATCTAAATTTTTACTCATAAAGCAAATCTTAAATTCTTTTCCACAATTAAAAGTATATAATTCAGGGAATTGTACAAAAATGGTACAGTCAAACAGAATTTTGATGCATCAATTTATAAAAATTCTGCTGACTGTACCCAAAAAATTCTCACTTTAATATCTTTATTCGCTCTCAAAAAGATTAAAAACATCATTCAAGAGCCCTTTTTCTACATGTACTTATGCTGTTTTCTTGTTTTTTTATTGACAGTATGGCGGGAAGAAACGTAATTTTGTTTCAACAATACTTGAAGATACTCTATCTTTTCTATGAAATTTCATTCAAAAAAGAAAGAATAGCCACCTTTGCAGCAATACTCGTGTTCTCTTCTCGTCCCCTATCTTCGGACAACTTCATCGAATGGACTTCCTTTTCACTCCCCCATCCTATCCAGATAGTGCCAGAAGGAATCGTCTCCGTTCCTCCACCAGCATATCCCGTGGAAGCAAGAGCATAATCAGAGCCGAAAAAACGGCACGCACCCTTCACCATCTGCTCCACAACCTCACGACTCACGACATCATGCTCGGCTATCATCTCGGCACTCACACCAAGGTGCGCAATTTTTACCTCATCCTGATATGCTACCAGTCCCCCAAGAAAATAGTCAGACGCTCCACTCACACTCGTGAGTGTGGAAGCAATTCTTCCGCTCGTACAGCTCTCAGCCGTTGCAACGGTCTTGCCCTGTTCCATCATCAGCTTGCGGAGTCTCTCCGCCAACTCAATATCTTCTTTGTCTGAGTACATTATGAGTTTTTAAGTTTTTAGGTTTTTAAGTTTATAAGTTTATAAGTTTATGAGTAAAATATTTTTTTCTCTTTTCATTTTTCACTTTTCACTCTCTTACACGTGCTCCTTGATTCGTACCTTTACCTCCTTGCCCAACTTGTCCTTGAGCTCGATAGCAATCGAGTCAAAAAGACTCTGGAATGTCTCGTATGTTGCCATCGTAGGAATGTAAAACAAATATTCAGACTCACGCTTGGCAAGTGTGAATGCCTCTACAACAATTTTGCGACTTGAGTCAGCTTTCAACTCTGCCACATATTCTTTGAGGATGTCCAACTCATTGTCCGTGAACTCAACCTTTGAGTTGTCAACAATCGTGAGAAGTTCTCTATCTGTCGCTCTACCATCTTTTGCTGACATAGAATCTTCTCCATCTGTCGCCTGAGAATAAGTTTTTCCATCTGATTGAATGTTCTCATTCTGTCGCTCAAAATCCTCACGGAATAAGTTATTCTCTTTACTTTCAGCAAGAAAGTCGGTCAACACTCTATTGGCATACGAACGACGATCGCGTATCTTGGAATGATTGTTCGCAAAATATCGCTCAAGTTCCTTGAGCTTATCCTTAAAATAAGGATAATCATCTGGTTTCATATTGTTGATGAGCTTACGTATCTGTGCTGTTGTCTGATCAAATTTCTCAGAAAGACATTTCTCAATCTCCTGACGTTCAAGAAACTCGCCCTTCTTCTTCTCAAAGTCCTCGCCAATCTGACTGAGGTGAATTGTGAAATTCAGCTGGTCTGGTGCCTTTGCACGTCCTGAGCCTTTATACACTGGTTCATACTCAAACCAGTACTCAGCCTGTCCCATGTCGGCCATCTCACGAAGTTTTTCGACCGACGGATCGAGAACTCTCTTACGGAAATCGTAGAACTTAGGATACTGAATCTTTTCAGGGTCTGTATCCTCAAAACCAATCTGCTGACGGAACTTCCAATAGTTGATTTCCAAATGTCCAATGTTCTTGAAATTAGCAAAATACATATAAAGACGCTTTGGGAACTTCTCGGAAATATTCATAGCTGTCGCCTCAAGGAAAGTATGAATCTGTCCCTGGAAAAGCGTCTCAGCCACATTTCTGCGAAGCTTCAACTTAACTTGCGGATTGTGCTTCTCATACTTGTAGCCAATCACCTGATTGTTCTCATCAAGGATTACATCTTCCTTCTTCACGATGATAGAGAACAACTTAGCACGCTCCAATTCCTCTGGCTCACCATCAGGATTAGGCACAGGAATCCATACATCAATATCACTTATGTTGCACACGGCATTAAAGGCACGCTGATAGTTCTGTGGCTCCACACCCAATTCCTTCATGTGAATATTGAATGTCATGGAGTCGTCCTCATCACGGAACAATGAGGCATCATTCGTCTCAAAAAGAGACAATTGACGCGCACCACTCACATAATCCTCACGCATGTCTGCAAGAGAATTCTTCAACTTGCGAAGAACTGATATGATTACATTCTGCTGAAAAGCAGTCGCATCATATCCCGACTTTATCAACTTCCATGGCTGATAAAGCAGGTTCTCCTTCGACACAACGATAGGTTTTGCCTTCTCCTTACCGTTTTTTGGCTTCTTTTCACTTTCCATAATTATATTCGAAAGACAAAATGAGAACTTTTTAACGTCTAAAGAGCGATAATCTCTCAGATAAGTTCTCAATCTGTCGGTTTTGACTTCTCAATCTGTCGATTTTACCTCAAAAAGTTATCTATCTGTCCCTTATGAGTTATCAATCTGTTTCCAATAAGTTCTACATCTGTCGCCAAAATATTCTCAATCTGTCGCTCTAAATGTACATCTTATTCAGATTATCAAATATTTACGCATCGACATATATATAATACATTTAAAAAAATAAAAAATATAGTCGAATCGAAAGCCTAAAATTTATTTGAATCTTCTTTTTAGATTGGATGATAATACAATATATATAGAACGTAGGAGTTATCAATCTGTCGATTTTCTGCTCCTGTCTTTATTTCTGCGACAAATATATAACTTTTATTTCTAACTATATCGATTTTTTACGAAAAATTTAGAAAAAATCTTTATTTTTTGGGTGGACAAGCTTAGAACTCCCTAATTTTTCTTTATTTTGAGCGACATTTTGAGAGCATTATTATATCGAGTATAAATCAATTACTTATTTGTTTTAGCTTTATTATTCTTTTATTTTGGGAGACAAATGGATAACTTTTCAGTCTGTTCACAGGCGACAAAATGATAACTTCTGTGTCTGGGAGACAGATTGAGAAGTTTATTTATAAAAAGTTATCAATCTGTCGTACGAAAGCTTGTTTTTTATGTATTACTGCCTTTATCCGCCTTTTAGTTTGTCTTTATATACTCCTATTTCTCGTTTATAATATATTAAATCCTCATGTTGAGCGACAGATTGATAACTATTTCTTTTTGTACATTTATAATGTGTGCATAATTTAATTATTTGTTCATATGCAATTAAAAAGTTATCAATCTGTCGTTTTATATTATAGAGTGGTATTTGTTTAACCTATTTACAGATGACAGATTGATAAGTATTATAGAAGTTATCAATCTGTCGATTTCCTTTCTTTGTTTTCTTAAAATGTGTTCTCAGATGTTCATTATACTTACATTTAGTATATTTTTGTGGATAAATAGGTAAATTCTTTACCAAATGTTGTTGTGTTTATGTTTTTATTCGTAATTTTGTTTTCGGTTAATTTTTATATGGTTGTCTCATATATTTTTTTGTGAATTCGACTATGTATTTTTTTTAGATTGGGTTCAGGTAACATTTTTCAACGGTTTATTTTTATTTTCGGTCACTTTTATATGTTTTTGAGGAATTTATTTTGTGGTTTATTATTCTTTGTATTTGACGGATTCGTATATGCTGATTCTAATGATATTATAGAATCTGGTTATCATCTTGATACGATTGATTTGTCATCAGAGTACCTATGTTTATCAGTTGACAGCATTTCTGCTTTATCTTCTCTTGATTCGTCGCTTGTGATTGTGGATGACTCATTATATAATGTAGAACTCCCGAAGAAGTTGAAATGGGTGGACACAAAACTTTTTTATGTCACTCATATTCCATTGTCTTTAATTTCGCTTGGAATCATTGAAAAACAATTTGATAAGAAGACACGTCAGTTGCGTAATGATTTCATGCCAAGTTTTCATGACGAAACGGACAACTATCTTCAGTTAGCTCCTGTTGTTGTTCTTTATGGTATGAAGGCTGCTGGAGTGAAGAGCCGTAGCAGCTGGAGTCGTATGATTGTGTCTCATGCTGCCACGGTTGCCTTTATGTTTCCGTTGACACGTAGTCTTAAGTCTATTTTCAAGGTGCAACGTCCAGACAGCTCAAAACCAAATAGTTTCCCTTCAGGTCACACAACAACAGCCTTCATGACAGCAACTATGCTTCATAAAGAGTATGGCTATCTAAGTCCTTGGGTTACTGTAGGCTCGTATTCATGTGCCACTGCTACAGGTTTGATGCGAATGGCAAATAATCGCCATTGGTATAGTGACGTTCTTTGTGGTGCAGGATTAGGTATGCTCACAACTGAGTTTGGATATTGGATTGGTGATTTATTATTTAAGGATAAAGGTTTGAATGTGTCTGACCATCGTCATAATAAGTTTAGCAAGTATGATCATCCTTCTTTTTTGAGTATCTGTAATGGTGTCAATATACCTATCAACGACCATTTTTATGATAAGTCGGGTGATATATTCTCCCCTACTGCCGGTCAGTCTTTCGGTTTAGAAGGAGCATATTATTTTTCTCCTTATATAGGTTTGGGAGCAAAGTGTTGTGCGACAAATATAGACTTGGCTGACGATTATGATACGACTTGTGATAATCATGTGATTCGTTATTGTCAGGTTATGAGTGGTGTTTATGGCAATCTTCCTGTAACAGATCGTACATCTTTTTGTTCAAAATTCCTTCTTGGTCATGCTCATTTCAAGGGCCTGGAATGTGAGAATTGTGATATTGATGCTTTCTCCGTTATTTGTGCTAACACAGAACTTGGATTGACATATAAACTTGACACTCATTTTGGTACACGTTTCTCTTTGAATTATAATATCCTCAAGTCTGATAATGTTTTGACAGAAAAGTTTATTCACACGCTTTCTATAGGTGGAAACATTATCTTCCATTTTTAGAAGATTAGTATTTTACGAGTATCTTTTTTTAATATCTGTTTATAAATATAGGTTTATAGATTTGTATGTTTGTTTATACGTGCCAAATCTATAAACCTTTTTCTTTTTTATTGTAACTTATTATAGTTAAGTTCGTATTTTTTATTCTTTTTTTTATACCTTTACACCCAAATTATGTTTTGGGATGTCAGTTTTTTTTCATGACAATTCCTTGACTTAAATTTAATTACTAATCAACTAATTATGAATAATATTTTTAAAAGCCTGATTTGTGGAGCTTTGGCTTTTGGCTCGTATGGAGATATCATGGCACAACAACTTGCCTTCCCTGGTGCGGAAGGTTGGGGACGATATGCCGTTGGAGGTCGCTATGGCTCTGTTTATCATGTTACTAATCTTAATGATAGCGGCACGGGTTCGCTTCGTGATGCTGTTTCCCAACCTAATCGTATTGTCGTGTTTGATGTTGCTGGTGTCATAAAGCTGAATAGCCGTATGACGTTTGCCAAGAATCTGTATGTGGCAGGTCAAACAGCTCCCGGTGAAGGAATTACGGTTTACGGAAATGGTGTTTCATTCTCAAATGCCAACAACACTATTTGTCGATATATGCGTTTTCGTATGGGTGCCGGAGGTGATAATGGCAAGGATTGTGCTGCCCTTGCTGGTGGTACGAACATGATTTTTGACCATTGTTCTTTTGCTTGGGGACGTGACGAGACATTCTCCATCAACCCAGATGGAAAGAGCGCACTCCATAGCATTACCATTCAGAACTGTATTGTAGGTCAAGGACTTATGTCGCATTCTGCTGGTGGACTTATGCAGGCAGACAGTATCACTCTCTATCGCAATTTCTATTGTGACAACTCCACTCGTAACAATAAGGTGAAGGGTCGCAACCAGTATGTTAATAATGTGGTTTACAACTGGAAAGATGGTGCTTACATTATGGGTGGCGACTCTGAGGGTGAGAGCTTCTGCAATATTGTGGGCAACCTTTTCGTGAATGGTCCTGTGGGAAATGGCGAGGGATTTTCAAACGGAAACAAGAATTTCCATTGCTATGTGAATGACAACTATCAGGATAAAAATAAGGATGGTGTATTCAATCCGAGTGCCATCACCTTCTTTGTTGGTTCGGATGTGGTTGCCACTCCTTACAAGTACCCTACCCTACCTACAGTTTCTGCCACTTCGCTCATAGATAATCTCATTCCTACGGTTGGTGCGTCTTTGCCTTATCGTGACTATGTGGATTGCTATCTTGTTGACGAGCTTCTATCCTTTGGCAAGGATGGTGCGCTCATATCTAATGAGGCTTCCTTGTTCTATGGTGTCCCTTCTTCTTGGACTGTTTGGAAAGGCAATACTCGCAAAGATTCAGACAATGACGGTATGCCAGATGAATGGGAGAATGCCAATGGAACCAATCCGAGCCAGAATGACGCTATGAAGATTTCGTCTAACGGATATACAAATATAGAAAACTACTTAAATGGAATTGTAGAAGAAAATTCAGACTTCTTCCTTCGCAAACCTATAAATGTGGAGCTTGTATTGGCTTCTACTACTTCTCTTTCAATCAAATGGCGTGACTGGACACGTGGAGAGGATGGTTTCGAGATTGAGTTGAAGTCTGGTAATGGTTCTTATGAAAAAATTGCTTCTACATCTTCTGATGCTACATCTTTCGTCCTTTCAGGACTTACTCCTGCTACGGCTTATTCGGTTAGAATTCGTGCTGTAAAGGGTGACAAGTATTCAGATTATTCAGATGTGGTGACGTTCAAGACTCGTCCTGTTGAAGCTGGAATTGTGGATGTGGACACTTACGTTCCTGATGTCATTTGGACGGAAAATGTGGAGAAGTGGGATTTGACAACCACCGGTTGGGATTCGGAATCTTCCCTCTATACGGATGGTTCAAACGTCTTGTTTGACGTGAATAAGGATGCCACAGTTGCTATTACAGAAACTGTTTCTCCTAAGGCAGTAGTTGTGAAGGGCGACAAAATGATAACTTTCAATGGCTCTGGCAAGATTTCGGGAGCAACCTCTCTAAATAAGGATGGAGACGGAACGTTGGCTGTTTCTAACCAGAATGACTATAAGGGTGCAACGGTTCTTCATCGTGGAGTTCTTTCATTCTCAACGCTCAAGAATGGTGGCGTGGCTTCTGCAATAGGAGCAAGTGAGGAGTTTGCACAGAACTGGGTGTTTGATGGTGGTACTTATGAATATACGGGTTCTACCACTTCTACCAATCGTTCGGCTCGTGTACTCTCAGAAAGTTCTCTATCTGTCGCTCAAGCGTCATCTGTTGTCACTATGAACGGTAGTTTTGAGGGAGACGGAAACCTCATTATCGACGGAAAGGGAACGGTAAAGGTAAATACTGCCGATTTCTTCAAGTATAGTGGTTCTACCATATTAAAGGGTGGAAAGCTTCAGCTCCCTACCCCAGCCATCACGAATGCAGGTATCGGTTCTTCGTCTAAGCTTGTCTTTGCTGGTGGTCATCTTGTTACGGCTGGAGAAACAGAGGGTTACGAGAATTTTACTTTCCCTATTGAGGTGAAGGAAGGTACTGTTTCTCAGTTCTCTCCTAATCGTAACTGTTACATTAAGAGCAGGATTACTGGTTCTGGTACTCTTCAGATTAACGTTCCTTATGTTCGCGAATACTTACAAGGCGAGATGGGTAACTTCACGGGTCGTCTCGTTGGCTATGCAAGTGCTTCGGGTAATCTCCTTCTCCTTAACGGGAAGAGCCTTCCAAAGGCTGTTGTGGAGCTGAAGAACGGTATTCGCCTGTGTGGATGGGACACTAACGGTAATTATGTTCTTGGAGGCCTTTCAGGTGCTGCTGGAACGTGTTTGAGTGGTTCGAGCAAGAAGAATGACGGCTTTACATGTACTTGGAATGTGGGTGGAGCAAATACTGAGGAGACTTTCCGAGGCTCAATCAACAACTGGTCTTGTAGCGGAAACGGCCATGTGGGCACTGTAAACATCATCAAGTCGGGCGATAATATATGGCGTCTTACTGGTACGAATGACTATAAGGGAACGACAAAGGTTCAGGCTGGTCGTCTTGTCGTAAATGGCTCTCATACAGGAACTGGTACGTTTACTGTATCTAAGGATGCTACTTTGGCTGGAACAGGTTCTATTGCTGCTCCTGTAACGCTTCTTTCTGGTGCAGAGCTTTATGCTGGCGATACTCTTGTAGTAAATAAGTCAACCCTCACCATCAAGGGTACTGTAACGGCTAATTCTGGTTCTATCGTGACTGTTCCTCTTATTTATTCTGATGCCAAGAAGCGCATCAACTCTATCACCTTTACTGGTAATGTGACTCTCACGAAGACTGTTCTCAATCTGTCGTTCGAGGATTTGTACTCAGAGCTTGATATTCCAGTGGGAACAGAGTTTAAGTTGTTCAACTTCTCTGGCAAGGTTACTGGTTCATTTGCTACCATTCAGCCTTCTGTTCCTGGTAACGGTCGTATGTGGGACACATCTGAGCTTTACACAAAGGGTATCATCCGAGTTGTGGAAGATCCTGCTACAGGTATTCGTTCCGTTGACTCAGATAGTCGTGACGCTTCTCGTTCCTTCGATTTGAATGGCATTAGGTCAAATAATCGTAACGGAAAGATTATTATTCGCAATAATAAAAAGATTAAGTTATAATTAGTTTACTACAAATATAGAAACATACATTTATATCTGTATATAAGTGTATGTTTCTATTTTCGTTCTTTTCTCAATATTCCATTTTGCTAATATTCTAAAGAATATTAAATGGTTAGCTAATTCTTGAATATCTTATTATTCGCTTGTTTTATGATTTTATATAAATCTATTTCTCTATATACATATTAGTATGAAAAGATATAAGGACATTTTTTTTGATTTTGACGATACTCTTTATGATACACATGGCAATGCTGTCTTAGCCCTTTCTGAGTTATTTGACAAGTATAATCTCGGACAGTATTTCGATGACCCAAAGGTGTTCTACGACTCCTATTGGTACGAGAACGTTGTGCTTTGGTCACAATATGCAAAGGGTGAGATTGACCGTGATTATCTTATTGTAGAGCGTTTCCGTCGTCCCTTGTCTGTGGGAATGTGTCCTGATGGCACGCATTTCTCCCCTACTCGTGAGTTTTGCCTTGAGATAAGTGATGTTTTCCTCGATTTATGCTCTTGTAAACCTGGTGTCATAGATGGAACTCACGAGATTGTAAAATATCTTCACGACAAGGGTTATCGTCTTCATATCTGTTCCAATGGCTTCCATGAGGTACAATATAAGAAGCTGAAGTCATGCGGATTGTTCCCTTTCTTTGATTCTGTGATACTTTCAGAGGATGCTGGTTTCAACAAACCTCATAAAGAGTTCTTCGATTATGCCATAAAGATGTCTTCTGCTTCTGTCGATTCTACCATTATGATTGGCGATAATTTCAATACTGACATCATGGGAGCAAAGTATTATGGTATAGATACCCTCTTTTTTAACGCTCATCCAGCTGATTTTACCGCTCCTGAACCCGTTACTTTTGAGGTAAACAGGCTCTTGGATATTAAGAATATCCTTTGATTCTTCATTTAAGTGCTTATATCTCAGTGTTATAACATTTATATATTTATATGTGTATATAACGATATAAATATATAAATGTTATTTTATGTAATTATATGTCTATATATTCCTTTAAGTCTATTTTTCTATATTCGTGTGTTTCTCTATTTCTCTGTTTGTTTATTTCTTCGTTTATTCAAATCTTCTTTTCTTCCTTTCTTATTCTATTTGTTTCTATATATTCATGGCAATTATGTTCCGCTATTCTTGTTTTCTTCTTTTATTATTCTCTATTTTTCTATAAATATAGGTGGCATCCTTTCTAAACTTGTATATTTATTGATTTATAGATTTCTTATCTTCTATATCCATATATTTCTTCTTTTATTTGTTTATGCATTTCTTGAATTCTTCTTTTGTGTGTCTGATACTAATAGACAGCCAGTTATAGGATAGTGCTTCTTTTTCTATTTTTCTATTTCTGTTGTTTACCTATGATTTTGTGCTGTATTTGAAAAATTAGTGAATAATACGGTTTTCTTTATTGCTTACTTGTTTAAGTTGTGTAAAATCAAGTACTTAACTTTCTGTATTCATAACTTTTGCGTTCCGCTTGTTCCTTCGTGTGCTTTATTCTGTCATGCTGAATTTTCTTCCTGTTGTCTGTTGGTGTTTGTGTAACGTGTAGATAATCAGTTATTTATTCCAACTTTGTGAGAATCGCTTATTTTTGTAATGTTTTCATTTCCTGTACAAATATACGATTCTCGTGAAATTCTGCATTCTCATTTTGCCTGTTTCTGGGTGTGAAATCTTGTTTTTGGATGTTTTTCGTGTATATCTTCCGATGTTTTGGGTGATGTTGTATTCATTTTTGAGTAGGGTGGGGGTGTTTCGTGTTTTGCATTTCTTTTTATGCGTGTTTTTATAAAAATAGGTTTTTTGTTATGTGTTTTTATGCAAATCTTAAGAGTTATCTTAATATTTTTCTGTTTTTCTTTTTTTATCTAAATATCTATTTATATATTTGCAGCAAATAAGAAATCTTAATTTCTTTACAAGTAGAAATCTATAAATATATAATCATACTTTTATGGCAAATACTATTGCGATACTTAATTTTAAGGGCGGAGTTGGAAAGACTACTACAGCTGTAAATCTTGCTGATGCTCTCCGTGGTTATGGAAAGACTTGTCTTGTGATAGATTTGGATAGCCAGTGTAGTTCGACTATTATTCTTGATTCTGAAAAAGAGGTTGAATCTACCGATACTATCTATGAATCTATGAAAGATAAAACTCTTGCTCCACTTTGTATCTTTGAACATAGCAAAGGTCTTGATTTTGTGGCAAGTGACAAGAGAATGGGTGACATTGACGAGCTTCTTGTTGGTCGTTCAAGCAAGGAACACATTCTTGAGCGTATGATTAAGCCTGTTAAGGATGAGTACGATTATATTATTATTGACTGCCCACCTAATCGTGGTGTCATGACAATCAATGCGATGGTTGCTTCTGACTCTGTCCTGATTCCAATTGACTCTAAGTTTATGTCACTTGACGGTCTGAATCAGATTACAGAGAAGATTTCAGAGGTTAAGAATGATGAGTTCCTCAATCCAAGCCTTAAGATTCTTGGTTTCTTGTTGACTCGCTACAACCAGAACCTTCGTATTGCAAAGGATGTTTATAACGCTTTGCAGACAAAGTTCCCATCTCAGATTTTCAATACAAAGATTCGTGAGAATACTAAAGTGAGCGAAGCACCTGGTTATCGTTGTACTATTTTTGAACATGATCCTTCTTGTGCAGGTGCTGAGGATTATCTTCAGTTAGCACGTGAGGTAGGGGGTATTAAACCTGGTACAAAGTGGAAATAAATTACACATTTGTATATAGATATAAAAGCACAAATCTACATTTGTAAAAATATGTATTTTGCAACTTGCAGAAAACCAATGATAATGATGCGTTAGAATCATATTTTGATGCTTTGTGTTTATCTATACATATATATATTTATAAAAGTGTAAATCTATAAAACTATAATTATATTATGGCAAAGAAGAAGGTTGTTCCTGCTGCAATTTCTGAATTGGATTCTACAGAGCAGAACATACATAATGCTGAGTCAGCAGAATTGAAGCATACTCAGGCTGAAATTACAACAAATATCCGTGACGATAAGAGTCGTGATATATATAAGAATATTAAAGTTACTCGTGATGTTGAAAAACGTATTCTTGCAATTAAGGATGCTCGAAAGGATAGGGGAGTGAAGAAGGTGACTTTTGACTCTCTTGTGTTTGAGGCAATCCTTGAGTTTATCGAGAACCATCAGTCGGAGGTAGAATAAATATAAATTTTGTTCTTGTGTCAAATGGTCTTATGTTTATACAGTCTTTTTTTGTATATGATGTGACCAGATGACCTTATCGTATTTTGAGGGGGTGAATAGGGTATCGTGAATCATTCGTTATTGCTTCGTGATTCCTTTATGTCATTTGTGGCATACTTATCGTAAAATTTGCCCCCTCAAAATAGGTTTAGGTGTGTGTGTTCTGCAAATTACATAGAGAGCATACCAGCATATTTTAAATGTCATAGACTTTATGGAGTAGAACAGCAAATACAAATATGCACAAACATAAATACAAATATATTTTTTAAGATTTATCTATTTTAATAAATCTACAAATATGCATATCTTAAAGTGGTTGAGAATTTAATTTTATAACCTAATAATATTCAACAAGAAATAGAAATGAAAATAAACAAGACATTATGCTCTGCTATTGCGGCATCAGCCATTGTAGCTGGATGTGCTTCGCAGGCAGTAGTAGAAGGTAACACTATTGGCAAGAAAGAGAATAAGTTGATGGTGGCAAACACCAACAAGTTCGGTATTGAGTCATTTGAGGACATAACGACTAATGACTACCGTCAGGCATTCATCAATGGTGTTGCAGAGCAGAAGGCTGCAATTCGTAAGATTGTTGCCAACAAGGAGAAGCCAACTTTCGAGAATACTATTGTGGCTCTTGAGAAGAGTGGTGATGCGCTTTTGCGTGCAGAGATGACCTTCTCACCACTTGAGAGCAGCAATTCCAACGACTCTACACGTGCACTCTCCAAGGAGTTGTCACCTCTCCTTTCTGCTCATGGAGATGAGATTTACATGAATTCTGAATTGTTTGAGCGTGTAAAGGCTGTATATGACGATATGTCGGCTTCTGACCTTGACAAGGAACAGAAGAAACTCGTAGAGAAGACCTATAAGGCTTTTGAGCGTAGTGGTGCAAACCTCTCGGATGCCGACAAGGCACGTCTGAGCGAGCTCAATCTCAAGATTGACAGCCTTCAGTTGGAGTTCAGTCAGAATCTCCTTTATGAGACAAATAATACATTCGTGACTGTTGACAAGCTTTCTGACCTTGAGGGACTCTCTCAGGCAAATATTGACCGTGCAGCACAGATGGCAAAGGACAATGGTCTCGAGGGACATTGGATGTTCAACATGCAACGCTCATCATGCAATCCTGTACTCCAGTATTGCAAGAACCGTGAACTTCGTCGCAAGGTATATGACGCTTATTGCAACCGTGGCAATAAGGGTGGCGAGCATGACAACAAGGACATCTGCCGCCAGCTTGTAGAGCTTCGTCTTGAGAGGGCAAAGCTCATGGGCTTCAAAAATTGTGCTTCACAGATTCTCGACACACGTATGGCTAAGACTCCAGATGCTGTTTACAATCTCCTCGACCAGATTTGGACACCAGCCGTCAAGGCAGCAAATGCTGAGCTTGACGATATCCGTAAGGAGATGCGCAAGGACGGTCTCACATGCGAGCCAGAGGGTTGGGATTACCGCTATTATTCAGAACGTGCACGTCAGGCAAAGTTTGACTTTGACGAGAATGAGGCATCAGAGTATCTTGAGATTAACAACGTGATGAAAGGCATCTTTTATGTTGCCAATAAGTTGTATGGATTGACATTCAACGAGATTACTCCAGATGTTCCTTCTTACGAGAAGACGGCTCAGGCGTGGGAGGTGAAGGATGAGAATGGTAAGCTTCTTGCCATCTTCTACAACGACTATTATCCTCGTGACGGAAAGCGTGCAGGTGCATGGTGTACCTCTTTCCGTAGCCAGTCATACGAGAAAGGAAAGCGTATTGAACCAATCGTCGTGAATGTGTGCAGCATGACTCCTGCAAGTGCAGACGCTCCTGCTCTTCAGTCAATTGATAACGTGACAACAATGTTCCACGAGTTCGGTCATGCGCTCCATTCTTTCCTTCGCGATGTGCATTATCGTGGGGTAGGTGGCGTAGAGCGTGACTTTGTTGAGTTGCCTTCACAGATTAACGAACATTGGGCATTTGAGCCAGAGGTACTTGCCGTATATGCCAAGCATTACAAGACAGGCGAGACCATTCCTGCAAGCCTCGTGAAGAAGATAGAGGAGAGCAGCAAGTATGGTCAGGGTTTTGCTACCGTAGAGTATCTTGCGGCATCATACGTAGATATGGACCTTCATGTTCTTACCGAAATTCCTGATAGCTTTGACGTCATCAAGTTTGAGGAGAAAGTTCTTGCCGACAGAGGTATTCCACGTCAGATTCAGCCACGCTACCGTATCACAAACTTCAGCCACACAATGGGTGGAGGATATACGGCAGGCTACTACAGCTACATCTGGGCTGAGGTGCTTGATGCCGACGGCTTCGAGGCGTTCAAGGAGACAGGCGACATCTTCAATCCAGAGATGGCTGCCAAGTTCCGCAAGTATGTCCTCACTCCTGGAGGAATTGACGACGGAATGACTATGTACAAGAATTTCCGCGGAAGCGAGCCAAAGATTGATGCCTTGCTCCGAAACAGAGGATTGAAGTAAGAATAAGCTAAGAAAAGCGTTTGTGGTAAAGTACTGACTAAGTACTGACTCACATGAGACTAAGTACTGACTCTGAACTCAAATAAATTGAACGAAAATTTAGAAGATTAAAGAATGAATATGTTCTACGAGGCTTCTGTGAACTCTGGGTTTCAAACAGGGCACGGTGGGAGTAGAATTATTCTTTAATTTTCTAAATTTTCGTTTGTTATACACAATTTGTGCCTTTAATATCATGCCATTTCAAAATAACTTTGTATGTTTGCGTACTAAAGTTTATAAACAAACCAAAAACAATCGGTCATGAAAAAATACTCTTTGTTACTACTATGTATGCTAATCTCAATCGCATCCATGGCTCAGTATTCGGTTTCATCTCCAAATAAGAAGACGCAGGTGAAACTCAATACCATGACACGTGTTGAAATCAACACAAGGAGCTTAATACCATATCGTATGAATTTAGATTTGACATCTGATGGTGTTAGCTTAATCAGGAAAAAGGAAATCGGACTTGAAATCATGTCTCATGGCAAAAGATATTCATTCGGGAAGTCTCCTATGCGTGCATATCATGTGTCTCCGTCGCCCGAATATGTAAAGGATACGGATGACGAGCGATTCATAATGCTTGGCGAAAAGTATAGTCGTCTCACACTTGAGACAGAGACAGGCATTGTGCTTGAGATGCTTGTGTTCAACGAGGCTGTGGCTTATCGTTATACCGTAAAGGGATATGACCGCTACAAGATACTTGATATGTGTAATGTTTTTCCTTCTGACAACGATTATGCCATATTGGGTACATTTGACGGGGAGATGACGCTCCCATGGCACATATACAGTTGGAATGATACATACAAGTATGATAAGCAGCAGGATGAATGGAAAAACAGATATGTGTCCAACCGTATTGTATCGTGGAAAGACGCTCTCTCATACTGTTCTTTTGGTGTCACATTCAACTCCCTGACGGGTGATGCTTGGGGTGAGGTGAGTGAGTCGAGTAGTCTTTATGCTGATTTTGCCTACAAGTACGTCTATGCGGGTGTAAGTTTCACTCCACGTTACGAGTTGCTCTATGTCTATGACAAATACGATTTTGACCCATTCATCAATATCGGTGGAGGAGTCAAATCCTGGGACATCTCAGGTAGGCTTGGATTCAATATACCTGTGGAGATTGGCAATAATGTGTGGGACATTACTCCATACGCAGCAGCCACATACCTCAATCTTGGTCAGAAAGGCAATAATCCTAAGTATGCCAAACTCACCAACAAGCACCATTATCTTGCAGGATTAGGACTCAAGGTACAATGTATGATGCGTGGCAGAATGTCTCTCGGTTTGGGTTATGAGTATCAGTTCTTTACAGGTAGCAAGGAACCATGTGGACGTAGGTCGCTTTACTTTACCATAGGTCATGGATTCTAACTCGCATCATTATTTTATTCGTAATGTGCTCTTTTTTAATTCAAATCTCTTGTCCATTCAAAATAAGTTTTGTATGTTTGCAAGCGAATAAAAAAACACATGGATTATGAACACGAATAATGCAAACAATATCTGGTGGTCATCGTTGACAATAGCTCAGAAAGAGCGTATTGCCTGCAAGATTGTTGACAAGGGAGTGGCTGAATGGGACGACACCATTACCTATCCTGCTTGTACACGTCTTTGGGCATCTCTCACAGACGAGCAGCAGCAACGAATCCATGACCATTGTACCGATGCTCATGGCTATCTCCTCAAGGAGTGGAGCGAAGGCAAAGGAATGAGCTACTGAAAGAAAGCAAGCTTTTTGTCGTGCATGACAAAACATATAGCATAATTATAAACATAAAAACCAAAAGACTATGAAGTACGTATGTGATGTATGTGGTTGGGAGTATGACCCAGCAGTAGGTGACCCAGATAATGGCATAGCACCAGGAACACCTTTTGAGTCTCTCCCAGACGACTTCGTTTGTCCTCTCTGTGGAGTAGGCAAGGACGAGTTCTCTAAGGCAGAGTAAAAACAACACTAAGAAACATTATGGCGAAAGGCTAATGGCAAATGTCCAAGGTCTTCGCCATATTTTTGCAGAGTACTTTAGACTATTATTCGACTTGTATGGTTGTAGTTTTGCACAAAGGTGCATATTAGAACTTAGCGAAGCGGTCTCACTGGTCGCACTGCGGCAAAAAACAGCATACAGTTTCAACAGTAAATGTCGCTTCTTTTTGTTCCTGACAAAAAGGAAGAGATTCAAACAAACTCACGATAATATTAACAATCAATAAACATAATTTCCTATGAGTAAAGTAAAATACATCGGAGTAGATGATCACGATATAGACCTCTTCGAGAGTCAGTATGTTGTACCAGATGGTATGTGCTACAATAGCTATCTCATCGAGGGAGACAAGATTGCAATCATGGACAGTGTTGACCCACGTAAGACAGATGAGTGGATGTCAAACCTTGAGAAAGCTCTTTCAGGTCGTACACCTGACTATCTCGTCGTACAGCACATGGAGCCTGACCATAGCGGTTCTGTGGCAGCACTTGTGTCAAAGTTCCCTGACATCACAATCGTTTGCTCCGATAATGCTAAGAAATTCCTCGCACAGTTTAACGAGCATCTTCAGGTCAACGTCACAACCGTTAAGGAAGGTGACACTCTCGACCTCGGAGCAGGTCTTGTGCTCCGCTTCATAGCAGCTCCTATGGTTCATTGGCCAGAGGTCATCATGACTTACCTTGAAGCTGAACAGACCCTCTTTAGTGCCGACGGTTTCGGTAAGTTCGGAGTATATGCTGCCGATGAGGATGACTGGGCATGTGAGGCACGACGCTACTATTTCAATATCTGTGGCAAGTATGGCAACAACGTATCCAACGTGCTCAAGAAGGTGGCAGGATTGAGTGTAAGCAAGATTGCCCCTCTTCACGGTCCTGTCCTTGAGGGTGACAAGCTGACGGAGGCTCTACGTCTCTACAAGATATGGAGTGCTTACGATGTGGAGACTCCAGGAGGAGTTCTTGTGGCATACGCATCTATCCACGGCAACACACGTAAGGCAGCCGAGAAGATTGCCGAGATGCTTGAGGCAAAGGGAGCTACAAAGGTGGCTGTAGCCGACCTCTCACGTGACGATATGGCAGAAGTCATCGAGGACGCTTTCCGCATGGGTGCTGTTGTCCTTGCATCAGCCACATACGATGGAGACATCTTCCCGCCAATGCACTTCTTCCTCCACAAGCTCAAGATAAAGGGTTATCAGCGTCGTCGCATTGGTATCATAGAGAATGGTACATGGGCACCACAGGCAGCACGCATCATAAAGGGAATGCTCGAAGGTCTCAAGGATATCGAGATTGTTGAGCCTGTTGTCACACTCAAGAGCTCAATGAAGGATTCTGACATCCCACAGCTCGAGGCTCTTGCAGATGCCATCGTTAAGGGATAATGCTCTGTATTGAGAGACTTTATATTATGTTATTGGCCTGACTGGATATAAATCTGGTCAGGCTATTTCTTTCTATAATGGAAAAGTTTCTGGAAGGGCTGTATAATCTTGAAGGAATTATTATGTAACTCAACTTCCGCAAGCTTCAGTTGAGAGATTGTTATGTTGTTTGGTCATAGGTCAGCAGGTTTGATGCTTGTAACTGAAAACATTCAAACCTGAAAGCGTAGCGACCCGACAACCTGAAACCTGATAACCTTACAATATCACTTCCACTCTTGTGCCCTTGCCTATTTCGGACGACACGTTGATGGTTCCGTCGTGTAGGGTGACAATCTGCTTGCAGATGCTGAGACCGATACCTGAGCCGCCTTGCTTGGTCGTGAAGAATGGCGTGAATATGCTTTCAAGAACCTCTGGCAGTATTCCTTCGCCATTGTCAGTTATGGCTATCAGAAGCTCACGTTTATTGTTCTGCGCACATACCTGTATGGTGATGCATGGGTCAGGTTGCTGTCCGCATGCCTCGCGTGCATTTTTTAGGAGATTTATGAGCATCTGCTCTATCTGTGTACGGTCGATGCTGATGACGTGTTTCTCATCTTCAATCTCGTAGTGGAACTCAGGTGTGGAGAACAGACCCTGTATGTCCTTTATGAGTTCGCCTACGGTTATGTCTGCTCGCTGCGGTGTTGAGAGTTTCTGAAGCTTGCGGTAATTCTCCACGAATGTGAGTAGTCCGCTGCTGCGGCGATGAATGGCTTGTACAGCCATCATGACGTCGTCCTCGTCAAGCGTGTTGCCCTTCATTCCGTCACAAAGTGTGTCGGAGAGTGATATGATAGGCGTGAGCGAGTTCATGATTTCGTGCGTGAGTACGCTCACAAGTCGTTGCTGTGACTCCGTCTCGTTTTGCTGAATTACTCGCTTGATGTTCTGTAGGGAGAATAGCTTGTAGCAGAATCCTTGATTGTAGAAGTGTGTGACCGTTACCGCATATTCCTGTTCCATGCGTCCAGGAGTTGATGTGGTGGTGAATTTTATCAGCTTCTGTTGACCGGGATGCAGGTCGTACAGTTGTTGCGGAAGGGTAGGGCAGATGGAAGCGAGGTCGTCGATGGTGTTTATCTTGAATCCGCATAACCCGTCAATGGCAGAACGGTTCATCCATCTTACCGAGTGCTGTTCATTGGTCACTATAAGGAAAGCGTTGACCGTATTGAGCAGTGTGTCGAAGTACTGGTACTGCGACTCCTGACGGTAGAGTGTATCGCGAAACTCGTTGATGACGGAGTTTACTTCCTCTGCCAGTTTGCGCTCTTCGCCTTTCAGTTGTTCTGTTGCAAACTGAAGGGTGAAATCTCGTGTCCGTATTGCTTCGAGCATCTTGCGGAGACGGCGTGTGGATTTGTGAGTGAATATTTCCATTGCGACTAAGTAGGTGTGCAAAATTATTTTTATAATGATTGTATTGATTAATGATGTAGGTTCAGCGCATAAAATAAATGAGTGTAGTGACTCCTACTCGATTGTTTTTAGGCGTTGAAGATGCGCAGTAGGCGGTGCAAGGATT
>JAEEGL011813749.1_pt1 | contig 26620 bp, 29 predicted proteins | sample 9134231 | NCBI WGS metagenome assembly JAEEGL01 (sample SAMN16246548, study PRJNA631951) | gut metagenome | biome: gut microbiome; feature: rumen; material: fiber-attached | host: Bos | place: Iran: Karaj | collected 2018-10 | reverse complement strand
TGTTTGAAGCGATATGGTAAAAATCCCAAAGGTATTGGTTGTAAAAGGGAATCAGCACTTCACGGAAACCAAAGTTGTATCGGATGTTTTCTTCCAGGTTTTCTTGAAACCACCCGTGTTTGAGGTTGTTCAACGTAAGTTTCGCATCCTTTGGCTCATAATACACCCCATTCAGCTTCTTAAGCTTGAAAACATGGGTCCGATCCTGGACATAAATCATGACGAAAACGGCCAAGGTCAGAATACACAATACGTAAGCCAACTTGTTTTTCATTGCCGCAAAATTAGTAAATTTAAGAATGACACCCCCAATTATTAAGGAGTGAATACATTAAAAATCATCATTTTTCGGGGTAAGGTGGTTAACAATAAAATTCAGATATTTGCAAAAGAAAACATAAATCGTTTTGTGATGAAACAAATCCGTCATATCCTATCTGTTTTGGTCATCGTCTTGATTGCAGTTCTCGCTGCAGGCACCATTGTCGAACGGCTTCATGGTTCTGACTTTGCGTTGGAACATGTGTACAGCACTTGGTGGTTCGTGGGGCTGTGGGCGGTTCTGTCAGGAGTCATGATATGGATGGCGGTGAAATACCGTATGTGGAAACGTTTTGCGGTCTGCGCCTTGCACCTTTCCATCTTATTGATTCTGTTGGGTGCCCTGTTGACCATGCTCACGGGACAACAAGGACGGATGATGCTGAAGCCGGGCGAGACGACCCAAACGTTTTACATCGGTAACGAAGTTGAAAACCACCCGGTGGAGTTGCCTTTCTCATTGACCTTGGATCATTTTGAGGTGGTGAACTATCCTGAAACCCATAAGCCGATGGATTTTGTAAGCCATATTGTCATCGGTGATGCGTCGGGCGATGAGGAGTTTACCATCTCCATGAACCATATCTTGAGACATCAGCATTATCGGTTTTATCAAACCGATTATGACGAGAAAGGCAACTCCATTCTATCGGTGAGTCGTGACCCATGGGGTATCGGGGTCACCTATACGGGTTATGTGTTGCTCTTGGTCGCCTTAGTGATGATGCTTCTGAAGCAACCCAAGACTTACAAGGCGGTTACCATTTCATGGATTGCCGTGCTCGTCATTTTATTGGTGTTGCTTCACGTCAGGATGCTGACCCATCAGCTGCTTCCTGTGTTGCGCTCGCCTTTCTTTAGTCTGCACATCTCGACGATTGTGACTGCCTACGCCTTGCTATTGGCCATCATGATTACAGGCATCATCGCCCTCGTGAAACCGAAAGACAAGGAGCGTCTAGAGAGGTTGAAAACCCTCAGCAAATCCATGCTTTATCCGGCCGTGGCCTTACTAGCCATCGGTATCTTCATCGGCGCCGTGTGGGCCAACGTCTCATGGGGCAACTATTGGTCGTGGGATCCCAAAGAGGTCTGGGCCTTGATCACCTTGCTTGTTTATGCCGCTCCATTGCACGAAAAGCTTTGGAAATCATTCCAGAAGCCTGTGTTTTATCATGTTTACGGTATCATTGCTTTTTTAAGTGTGATTATTACTTATTTCGGCGTGAATCTGCTTCTGGGCGGAGTCCATGCCTATTAAAAACCAATAAAAATGAGTCACGAACATCATCATCACCACGAACACCATCACCATCATCACCATGTAGCTGTCAATAATGGACAGATGCGCAAAATCTTGTGGATGGCCATTATACTGAATCTCCTTTTTGTGGGCGTAGAAGCTGGCGTGGGTATTTGGCAAAACAGCCTCTCGTTGTTGAGCGACGCAGGACATAACCTGAGCGATGTCTTTTCATTGGTGTTGGTTGTTGTGGGTTTACACCTTGTTCAGGTACACAGCAATGAACATTACACCTACGGCTATAAGAAAAGCACCATCCTTATCTCATTGGCCAATGCGTTATTGTTACTTGTTGCGGTGGGAGTTATCATTGGGGAAAGTGTTCACAAATTGCGCGAGCCCTCTGCTATTGACGGTGTTGTCATTTCATGGACTGCTGGCGTAGGCATACTGATTAATGGGTTAACCACGGTGCTGCTGATGCGCGGGCAGAAAGATGACATCAACATCCGAGGTGCGTTCCTTCACATGGCTGCCGACACGCTTGTCAGTATTGGAGTGGTAATCAGCGGCATTGTGATCAAACACACGGGCTGGTTCATCATCGATCCGATCATCAGTATTGTGATTGCGGTCGTTATATTCATCAGCACTTGGGAGCTGTTGCGCGACAGCATGAGGCTGGCTTTGGACGGCGTCCCCGAGGGGATTGAGTTGGACGAGGTGGCACAGCTGATGCAAGAGTCAGAACATGTCACCGACGTGCATCATCTGCACATTTGGGCGATGAGTACTACTGAAAACGCACTAACCGCGCATGTGGTCGTCGATGATGAGCGTGAGGCATTTACTGTTCGCAAAACCTTGAAAGAGGCGCTTCGTGAACACGGCATCACCCATGCCACCATTGAAATTGAGAACGCTAACGATTGTTGCGACAAAGATTGTTGATCGTCAACAGACTCAACTTACCTTCCAATCTCGAACATCATGCCGTGATAGTTCAATTCAGCGTCCAGGATGGGGAAGAAGAATTCGTTGTCGTGTTCTACGTTTTTCAGCTTGACGTTCTTGATAGTGACTGTCTTTGTGCCGTCGGCGTTGGTGGTGATTTTCAAAGTGCCGCTTTTGGCCACATAACCAGTTTGGGGTGTGAGCGTCCAGAAATCGAAGTCGGTCGCGACATGCACACAAGGCAAGGTGGGAAGGTATGGAGTGATGAAATATCCTAACTCGTACTCGCCGTCCACGGATTCATTACCAACAAAACTAATGATGAAGGAACGTTTGTGGTCGGCCGACATGAACAACATGGAATGGACACCCTGGTATTGTCCGATGCTGTTCATTCCGCCAATTGAAGTGATGCCTGCAACACCGATGGGGCTTTCAAAACCATTGATGACGAATTTGTTTTCAGTGCTGATGACAAAGGGTTGCAAAGTGCCGCTGAAATTAATGGAGAGGTTGATGTTGGTGTTGTTGGCGTTTGTGGCAACGCATTGTGACAAAATGACAGTGTAGGAGCCGTTGTTTTCTGTGATGGAAAGCTCACCGCTGATCCAGAAATACACGTCCCCGAAAAAGATGCTGTCAGCGTCAATGACGAACTGTAGCTCGCCCATGTTGAAGTCTTTCAACCCGACCACACGGGGAGTGTCTTCCTTTGATTCGCCCAAACGATAGGTGCCTGGGGCGATGTTGCCGTTGAAGACAATGGCAACACCTTCGTTTTCAGCTGAAGTCATGGCTTTTGAGGCGAAGACAAGGGCGTTTTTCTGGCCGTAGTTGACGGCGTCGGCGGTGGCGATTTCTACGGTCTTACTTCCGACCATCATGGATCCGCTTTCGGTTTCAGGATTAACAGGGTCTTGATCTTTTTTACAACTGGTGCTGATCATGGCAATACCACAGAGGAGCATCATACATAAAAATACTTTTTTCATGTTGATGGGTTTTGATGATTGAATATAAATACAACGGTAAAAACGTACAAATAGTGTGCCGTTAAGGTTGTTTTTATTCTATAATACCCATGGAGAACGATTGGGTGGGGCGGATAAATTATGGTAATTTTTATTGACTTGCTTTTATAAACATTTGATGATAATCAATTAGTTAAAGCGCAAAGGAGCTAATTGTGTATCATTGTCTGAAATTTTTTTCGGATTGATAGATAAAATCCGTATTTTTGCAGCCGAATACCATTATGAGGCAGGTTGTAACCAAATCGGATTTGAAAAGGGCTTTGGGTCTGAAAGGCTTCTTCGGCACTTGTGTGGCGGGGATGGCTTACAAGCTTTGCGGTTTGGGCGAAATCAACCGTTTGTTCGACGGAGCAGCTGATTATCAAGGGCGTGAGTTTGCTGACCACCTCTTGGAGAATATGAACATCACTATTGATGTGCAGCCAGAACAGTTGGCCAATATTCCCAAGGAAGGCGGTTTCATCGTGGTGAGCAACCATCCTTTCGGTGGCATCGAGGGTGTGATGCTTTTGAGTGTCATTGCCAAAATGCGTCCTGATTTCAAGCTGATGGCGAACTTTATCTTGTCGCATATCCCTAACCTCAAGGACTGTTTCTTTTCGGTGAATCCATTCGAGAAAAACCCTGAATGGAAGAGCAGTGTGGGTGGCATCAAGGGCGCTGTCCAGCATATTGCGGCGGGCAATGGTTTAGGTATTTTTCCAGCAGGCGAGGTGTCGCGCTATCATGGGCATGACTATCCCGAAGATCTGCCGTGGAGCAATTCCATCGCTCGACTTATCAAGAATGCGGGCGTACCTGTGATTCCTGTGTTTTGGGACGGATGCAATTCCCGCCGTTTTTACCGTTGGGATAAGATTCACAGCATGTTGGGAACCGCCCGTCTGACGCGGGAGCTTGCCAACAAGCATGACACTTGCTTCAACTTGCAGATCGGGAAACCGATCATTTTCGCCGAGATTGAAACTTACGAGAAACCCGTTGATTTGGCGGCATACCTCCGTAGCCGTTCCTACGCTTTGGAAGCCAATGTGAAAAAAGAGCATCCCGCTGTGGTGAACGAGAAATGGGCACCTGTGGAGCAGCCGAGAGACCGTCAGCTGTTGATTCATGAGCTTGAGGGTATTCGCGAGAAGAGTCTGCTTTTCTCTGCTGCGACGTATGAGTGCTTCTTGGCCAATTACAATGAGATTCCGAACTTGATGCATGAGCTTGGCCGCCTTCGCGAGGAGGCTTTCCGCTTCATCGGTGAGGGAACAGGCAAAAGTCTTGACACAGACGAATTTGACCGCTATTATAAGCATCTGATCCTTTGGGATAACAAGAAACAACAGGTCGCTGGCGCCTATCGTCTGGGATTCGGCAATGAGATCATGGACAGCAAGGGCATCAAAGGATTCTATGTCAGCACTTTGTTTGGCTTTGACGAGGCTTTTGGCGAAACATTGAAAAAGACCATAGAATTGGGCCGCTCTTTCGTCACCGTGGAATATCAGCGGGAAGTACTTCCGCTGGTGCTGTTGTTGCGCGGTTTGGCGGTAGTGGTAATCAAAAATCCTGATATTCAGCATTTCATTGGTCCTGTCAGCATCAGCTCATGGTATCCTAAGTTCTATCAGAGCATGATCGTGCGTTATGTCTCAGAAAAGCATCCTGTGAATCCCGAACTGGCAACAGTGGCTCATCCCACCACGCCGTTCCATGCCGATTTCCTTAAGGTTGATGCGGATGTGCTGATGAAAGAAAACATGGGTTCTATCGACAAGTTCGACAAGTTCATGTTCCGCCTGAGCAATGGCGAATACCGTCTGCCCACTTTATTTAAGAAGTATCTGAAACTGAATGCCAAATTCCTCTGCTTCAATGTCGATCCTGATTTTAATGATACCCTCGACGCACTCCTTTTCCTGACGTTCACCGACTTCCCGGAGGACGAGGTGATGCCGCTCTTCAGAGATGGCAACGAGGAGGAACGTCAGGCGGTGAGGAAGCGGTTTGGATATTCAGTAAGTTAGGAGTTGTATTGTCGGGAATAGTTTATTCCTCATTGTCAAAGCTTTGCGCGAAAAAGCTGAAATTCACTTTGCCATAATGTCTTTGTTCCATGAAATGAGGATGTTCCTCAAAATGGACGTATTTGTCGTGTTCCAACACGAACATGCCGTCATCGGTGAGCAGGTTGTTGTCGAAAATCAAGCTCACTAATTCGTCGTAACGTTGGCAGTCGTATGGTGGGTCAGCGAAGATGAGGTTGTACTGCATCTTGTGGTTTGCGAGAAAACGGAACACGTCGGAACGGACGGGGAAAAGCTCTTTCATGTCGAGTTTGAGCGCTGTTTCGCGGAGGAACTTGACACAACCGAAGTCTAAGTCAACAGCGGTGACTTTAGGACAGCCGCGTGAGACCAGCTCGTAGGAGATATTGCCGGTTCCTGTGAAAAGGTCGAGAGCGTTAACCTCTTCAAAATCAAAGTAATTCTCTAAAATATTAAACAGGCTCTCCTTGGCCATGTCGGTGGTGGGACGCACGGGCAGGTTGCTCGGGGCGATGATCTGCCTCCTTTGGTATCGGCCTCTTATGATTCGCATGTGATGGATTTGTAAGGGATGTAATAATATTGAAAAGGTGTTGCGTTGAGCGACATGTCAACATTGACACTGCCGTCGGGACGGATGAAACGGAGGTGTTTGATGTATCTCTCGCAGAGCCTGATGATCTCTGAGTTTCCTGAGATCAAGCCGGTGAAGCAGATGGGTGTTTCCTGACTGTCGAGTTGTTGCTGCTCAAGGGCGAATATTAGGAAATAGATGAAATCGTCTTTGGTGTTGAACTTGAAGTTGTTGAAAAACAAGATGTTGCATTCTTTTGCTATGGCCATGTCGAAAGAACGGCTGTTGACGTTGACGTAGGCAGTGACACTGTCTTCGGCGGGAGCTTCGTGCAGAATACTGTTCAGGAATACTGTTGACTGGTGGATGATGACGGCGTTGTTCCACAGGCCAAGGACGCGTTGACGCTGTTGCGCGGGGATGGCGAACACGTTGACGCTGTTGATGGCGGGGAGTGCTTCGTGCATCAGTATGTGGTCAGAGGGCAGGTCATGGTTGAAGCGGAAATACACTTCGGGATGCTGGTTGTCAAAAAGCTCAGTGGGAACTAACGTATTGAGCCTGTTGCCAACGATAAATCGCACGGAGTGGAACGGCTTTTCGTACAGGTCTTTTTTGAACAAGGTTTTCTCCAATGCCTCCATGACAATACATTCGTCGCCCGCCTCAGAGGTCTGGTACAGCTCGATGTCGATGATTTTGTTCTCCTCAATGTCGTGGATGACAAAACAAAAACCATCCAATGAGCATTGGATGGTTATGTTGTACAAAAGGCTTCTTGTGGGATCGATCATTAGAGTTTCTCCCAGTTGCCGTCGGTTGAAGCTTCTTCAAGAGAGCCGACCTTCAAACCGGCGTATTTTTCGAGCTGTTCCATTTCGGCCTTGATGTTCTGTACGCGGGTGTTCCATTCCTTTTCGCTGAACTTGGAGCCCGGAGTGGCGAGATAGACCTCGTAGGGGGTCTTCACCTCAAAGACCGGCACGGAGATACCACCGCGTTTGATGATGCTGTCTTGGATCTCAAATTTGGTCGCGGGATCGCTAAACGGGACAGTGCTTATTTCGTTGATGTTGAAGTGCTGTCTCTTTCCAAAGAGAGAATCGAGAACCAAAATATGGCCGATGGTGTCATTGATGGTTCTGGTAAAGGTGGTGTCTTCTGGGTCGGGAACCATTTTGACGATAGGAATCTCGTAGTTCTTGCAGAAGTCAATCAGTGTGTCGAAGTCGGCGCAGTACTTGTTGTGGGCCTGCTTGTACTGAACTTCAGCGTCGCGGATGTCCTTCAGACGCTGCACAATTTGCGTTTCACGCAAGTTTTTCTCGTTACTGAAATCAATAGGAGCCTTGATGCTCTGGATGACTTTGATGGCTAAGAAAACAACAACGGCAAACAAGACGATGTTGATAAGGATACTTTTCAGTTTTGGACTCATTTTGTTTATTTTTTTTCTGATTTTTATTATCCATTTTTTGCGGTGCTGCAAAGGTATTATTTTTTTCGTTTCGTTCGAACAAAATTTTCTTTGATTTTTTAGTATCTTTGCAAAAAAAGAAAAAAAGCCGTGAAAACAAAGAGTGAAATAGTGGAAAATTGGCTGCCGCGTTATACCGGGCTGCCGTTAGAGAAGTTTGGTCAATACATCCTTTTGACAAATTTTCAGAACTATGTGGATCGTTTCGCTGAGTGGCAGAGCGTGGAAGTTGTGGGAAAGGACAAACCTATGCCCTGCGCTACTGATGGCGAGATCACTATTATTAATTTCAGTATGGGCAGTGCTAATGCAGCCACCATCATGGATTTGCTGGGGGCCATCAAGCCTAAGGCGGTCCTGTTTTTGGGCAAGTGTGGTGCCGTGAAGAAAAACCGTGTGGGTGATTTCATCCTTCCCATTGCGGCCATTCGTGGTGAAGGCGCCTCTAACGACTATTTCCCGCCTGAGGTGCCGGCATTGCCAGCGTTTAGTCTTGAAAAAGCCATCTCCACCACCATCCGCGACTACGGGCGTGACTACTGGACTGGCACGGTTTATACCACCAACCGCCGTGTGTGGGAGCACGACGAGGACTTCAAGAACTATCTCCGCAAGATACGTTGTCTGGCAGTCGATATGGAGACGGCGACGCTGTTCTCTGTGGGTTTCTACAACGAAATCCCGACAGGCGCGCTGCTGTTAGTGTCCGACGAGCCAATGACTCCAGAAGGCATCAAGACAGCGGAAAGCGACCGCAAAGTGAGTAGTAACTTCGTCGGCGACCACATCCGCATCGGTGTTGACTCACTGCGCCAACTCATCAACAACGGCATCACTGTGAAACATTTGAAGTATTGACGATGACTTTCGAGCAGATTATTTCCGACATCCACAAAAAGAAATACGCCCCAGTCTATTTCCTGATGGGGGAGGAACCTTATTTTATTGATGTGATTTCCGACACCATCGAGGAAGAAGTGCTTGACGAGACGGAGAAAGCTTTCAACCAGATTGTGTTGTACGGTCGTGACGTTGACATCGACACGGTGGCCACCCATGCCAAGAGCTTTTCCATGATGGGCGGCTATATGGTGGTCATCGTCAAAGAGGCGCAGGATTTGAAAAACATCGAGGACTTCGAGAAATATATTGACGTGATTCCCCCGACCACCATTTTGGTTTTCGATTATAAATACAAGAAACTCGACAAACGCCGCGCTTTGGCCAAAAAGATTGATAAGATTGGCGTGTTGTTCGAGTCGAAGAAGCTTTACGAGAATAACATACCAGGATGGATTCAGTCATATCTGGCTGAAAAAGGCTATGCCATCACGCCGAAAGCCACCCAGATGCTGACGGATTTTTTAGGCACCGACCTGCACAAGGTTCGCAATGAGCTTGACAAGCTGATTATTGCGCTGCCTAAACCTAAAAAGATTGATGACGTTGATGTGGAGCGAAACATCGGTATTTCAAAGGATTATAATGTGTTTGAACTTCAAAATGCCATCGGCCGACGTGACGTGATGAGGGCAAACCAAATTGTGAATTACTTCGGCGACAACGGAAAAGAAACCCCATTGCTGGTCACGGCCATCAGTTTGTACGGCTATTTCACTAAAATATTAAAGGTGCATTGCGCCGCTGATAAGTCGCAAAATGCCTTGGCAGCGACTTTGGGTGTCAGTCCGTATTTTGTGCGTGATTATCAAACGGCATGTCATAATTTCACCGTGGCAGATTGTGTCAAGTGTATTGCCGTTTTAAGGGAATTCGACTTGAAATCGAAGGGCTACAACAGTGGTGAGACCTCCGAAAAAGATTTGTATCGCGAAATGATCTTCAAATTGCTCCACTAACTTCTTACTTCTGTCTTCTGTCTTCTAACTTCTAAAAAAAATGAGAATTGTAGCGCAACGTGTTTCAAGGGCTTCTGTCACCATTGAAGGCAGTGTGAAATCGCAAATCGGCCTCGGCATGATGATTCTTTTGGGAATCGAAGAAGCTGATAATGAGGAAGATGTGGAATGGCTTTGCGCAAAACTCTCTAAGATGCGCATTTTCAGTGATGAGAACGATGCCATGAATTTGGATATCAATCAGATAGGAGGCTCTTTCCTCGTGGTGAGCCAGTTTACCCTTCATGCCATGACGAAAAAAGGCAACCGTCCAAGTTTCATCCGTGCCGCCCGACCTGAACAGGCTATCCCATTATATGAGCTGTTTATCAAACGGTTACATGAGGTTTCAGGTAGGGAAGTGCTGACTGGAGAATTTGGCGCCATGATGGCGGTAGAGTTGATTAATGACGGCCCTGTGACAATACTGATGGATTCGAAACACCGGGAATAAAAAAGAAATGCCTATCTTTGCGAGTTGAAAACGGAAAACTGAAAACGGAAAAATATGGACAACAAACGACTTGATAAAATCAACAAATTGATTCTGAAAGAATTAGGTGATATTTTTCAGAAAGAACTGAAGCCCAAGGTGCCTTCGTTGATGATTACGGTGACGCATGTGAAAGTGACCTCTGACCTCGGTTACGCCAATGTGTATTTGAGTGTTTTTGGCGTTGAAGACAAGAAAAAGGTGGTGGAAGAGGTAGCGCAGAACACCCGAGCCATCAGGGGATTGCTTGGCAACCGTGTCCGTCACCAGATGCGTGTCATCCCTGAGTTACGCTTCTTCGAGGACGACTCGCTGGATTACATTGAGAACATCGACAACCTGCTGCATCCCGAAAAGTGAGACTGCCTCTTTTCATAGCGAATCGTTACCTGCTGGCCAAGAAAAGCCACAACCTCATCAACATTATCACATGGATTTCCATCGTGAGTATCAGCGTGGCTTCGTTTGCGCTGATCGTGGTGCTTTCGGCCTTCAACGGTTTGGAAAAGGTGATTTCCGCAATGAACAACCGCTTGACTCCTGACGTTCAGATCACTGCGGTGAAAGGTAAGACAATACAACTTTCGGACTTTCCTTTGGAACAGCTAAAGTCCATCCAAGATGTTGATTTTGTGATTCCCGTAATTATGGAGGATGCGCTTTTCCGTGTTGGCGACAAGCAACATATCGGGCAAGTGAAAGGAGTTGGACTTGAATACCAGGAAATCGATCGTTTAAAGGAGGTGGTTTTCAATGACAATGCGCTGGTGTTGGTGGATGGGGATGTAAATTTCGCTATTCCCGGCTCAGGCGTGGCTTGGTATCTTGGCGTTAACGCATACAATCCTTATTCTTTGTTGCGTATCTATGTCCCCAAACGGGGCAACGCTTCTTCGATGAGCCTCGAAAACGGTTTCAACACTGATGTCTTGACTGTGCAGAGTGTGTTCTCCACAGAACAGGAACTGGACGAAAAAATGGTGTTGGTGCCTTTTGACTGGCTTTCGAACTTGCTTGAATTTGAGGATAAGGTTTCGTATTTCGAGCTTTTTTTGAAGCCTAAAGCCGATGTAAACAAGATAAAGAAAGAGGTGAATGCATTGTTGGGCGATGGCTTCGCCGTGAAGGACCAGCAAGAGCAACAGGCCACGCTGTATAAAATCATGCGCTCCGAAAAGTGGGCAGTATATGCCATCCTTACTTTCATCTTGATTTTAGCCACTTTCAATGTGGTCGGGTCATTGTCCATGCTGATGATTGACAAGCGGAAAGACACGGAGATTTTGAAATCAATGGGTGCCGACAACCGCTTGATTCAAAGGATTTTCATGAACGAGGGTCTGCTGATTTCGGTGGCGGGCGGCATCATCGGCTTGCTGTTGGGCATTGTTTTGGTACTGTTGCAGCAGCGGTTCGGTTTCGTGAAGTTTGGCAACGGCGGCAGTTACATCGTGGATGCCTATCCTGTGATGCTGAAGCTTAAAGATGTCTTGCTGATTTTTGTCACCATCCTTGTGGTCGGATGTACTTCGGCGTGGCTCACAGTGCGTCATGCGATGGGGAAGTAGTGTGACGTTATCGCATCCCCATAGGGGATGCTAGCTCTGTAGCTCGGGAGAGCATTATCTCCACCCCATCAGGGTCTCGGCGGGCAAAGCCCGCCGAGACCCTGATAATTATAGAATTACCTCATGCTACTGAGCTAACATCCGCCAAGGCGGATGTCTTACAAGCCTGTCTGTTGAATCAAAACAGCTTCTTATAAATCGCCTCCAACTCCGCTTGGGTGAAGGCCTTGAAACGGCTTTTCCAATACGCTGTCTTCTCGTATTCAAACTGATAGCGGTCGATTTCCGACTCTTTACCGGCTTGGTGGAGGATGGTGTTGTTGCCGTCGCCCATGTGTTCGGCCCAGGTCAGTTCGGCGAAAGGCGAGTCTTGGCGCTGGCCGATGTGATGCAGTTCGTAAGGGTCGCCGTTGATGTCGCGAGGCGGATAGCCTTCTCCGATGAGGTCGGCGTTGTTGTAGTCTGTCCAGCTGTCGTAGTCGGCGAGACGGTTTTTGAGCCAGGTGTTGCGCCTCACGCTGAAGTCGGCCCAGTTGATGTCGGTGCGGATTAAAGCCCAGCGGTCGCCTATGCGGGCGGGTTTAAGCTTCGCCTTCATGTAGATTTCGGCCTCCGCCATCGATGCGATGTTGTCGATGATTTCATCGGGCCAGTGGGTGAGGCTTTTAAGGTGTTGTTTTTCAATGATGTTCATCATTCTACAATTTGTTTTCCTCCCACCCAGAAGAACACCCGTTTGCCGCATTTGGGGCAGCGTTTGATGACGAACAGCCGCCTCTTTGGCGGCGCAGGGTCTGTCATTGCGCCCTCGGGCAGGGTGAGGAGCGTGATTTCGGTTTGGCAGCGGGGGCAAGGCTTACAAAGAAATATAGTTGAATTATTCATTTCTATTTTTGTTTTCTATATACCCTAAAGTAAAAAGATTCAGATTTGTTACAATATCCTATACAAAGAATTCGGTTATTAAGGTTTCCTTCATATCCATCAATGGCGTTCTGAAAATAATCGGACAATGCGTTTTCTTTTCCAGCGGCTATTAATTCTACGTCTTTTCTTTTCCATCTGAATATCATAACACACAATTCCGAGTCTGTAACAAGCAATTTCAAAAAATCATATTTCACATGCCCGTATTCATCATCCATTGTATATCTTTTGCGCCCCCACTCGCATTCCATACCAAGAATAATTTTTTTGAGTTGATATTCATGTCCATATTCTTCATCTTCTTCACACCAAATCAAATCCAGCAACCATTCTTTATTAGGATTATACTTCTTGGCTTTTTTCTTTCTTTTAAGTCTTTTTACAAGACTTTCACTTAATTGATTTGCATAAATCCTGTAACCGTTGTTTCCACCTAGAGAGGCCAATACGCCCTTGATAGCCATTGTTTTCCTTTTACAAGACGCTTCTATTCTATCCATTTTTATTCTTTTCAAAGCATCGATAATATCAGGAATATGCTTCTCACTGTAAGGACATTTTTCGCTTGATTTAATCCATAAATTCTTAATCATAAGGAAAACTTTTAAATCAAACTATTCGTCTTCTCTCTCCTCCATCCATTCTCTAACCACATCCACAATGCTAGTACAATATTCTTCCTTGCTATAACGATTAGATGGATGATATGCATTAATGTAAATTCTCTTGTCGGTGCAAAAACATTTAAACTCCTTGCCATTAATGGAAATTGTTTTGATATCGCCATATCCAATGTCATCTCCAAACACTTCGTATCCATTAGATCTTTCATTCACAAAAATGCCATCAAACCAATTGTTTGCGCACATGATTACAACATTAGGATTATAAACCTCCACTTGCCTATAGATTATGTCCTTGTTTTTTTTGGCATGTGTTTTAATGTCGTAATCCTTAGATTCAGGTTTTCCGTATTCTTTCTTGGCTTCAACAATGGCGGAGCATTCTTTGAAAATAGAATAAGCATCCCTTGTTGACGGGTCAATATCATAATATTGAACATTATTTACCAACATATTTGCAATGGTGACCATAGGTTTATACGTTGGTCTTCCTTCTTTTGCATCCATGTCCATAATAGATTTCTCATCGCGGCGATATTGTGTCAAATCTCTACAAATTGTGTCATCTCCATAAGCTTCTTTGAGAATAAACATTATCCTAAAATCAGATGGGTACTTCCGGCTGTTTGAACCAAACCATTTTTCAACTTCAATTGGACCGTCTGTTTTAGTATATGGATTTTGTGCCAATATTTTACTATTGATAATATTTATTTCTTCCCATGGAATCAATTGTTGTGCAAAGCAACATGATGCAATGAAGATTGTTTTTACAATTAAAAGTGTTGTTATAAATCCCCTTTTCATGTTCATTTAGAATTTGAAATACTCTTCACCAAACCAAATGCCACAAAAACGCAACATGGTTTTGCCTTCTTCAATATAATCCGTTTCGAATTGCAATTTAACATCACAAATATCGCCGGAATCAATGATTATTTTCATTATGCAAATGGGTCCGGTGTAATATCCAACCGTATGTTGATCTTCAACGTCTTTAGGGTTTGAATACTCGAATTCAAAAACAGATTCTATTTTGCTAACACTATACTTTTTGTAAAACTTCCGGTATTTTTCCTCTCGTTTATTCTTCTCCTTTCCATAGGCTTTGGACTTTTGGTCAGACTCAATTTGAGCCGTGTAGTATTTGGCCACACCTTTCTCCCAATCTTTTGCTGCATCGAGATAATAATACTTTTTCCCATCAATTTTTACCACAGAAGGTAAATCTTTTAGATGGTCTGGGTGGTCTTTGAAATAGTACATCTCGTGGGCCATGTCCTCTTTGCTGTCAAAAAACTTTTCTTTGTTTTTCAAACTATGTGTAGCATAACGAACAGAAACATTCCATTGTGTCTTGTCATCACTATCATTAAAAAAGTCCCATCTTACCAAATCCCAATCATCAATCCTATAAACAAACTTTTCTGTTTTTTGCTGACATTGGATTTCGACAATATCTTCTTTTTGAAATGAAATAGGTAAATATGAAATAGGTACAAGCGTAATGTCTTTTTGCAATGCTCTTTGCAGCAAATAGAAGTCAACATCTTGATCATTCCGAACAGCATACAAAAATGACACGTAAGAATTAATTCCTATTTTTTCGGTTTCGCCAAGTGCTCTTATGAAATAGTCCTTGGCATCTATATCCTTCAACATGTTCCATGAAGCAGCAGCGGCCAACAGCATCTCGTCTTTCGCCGTCATCTGGTTATTGGTCAAGCAATGTGCCAACAAATTATACGCATCAGAAACCTTGTTTAATGAAAGGTATTGCAAAGCGCAAAAAAGATAAGCGTTGCCATTATCTTTAATATTGGTTGTGACTTCATCAATCAAGTCAAGTTTTTGTCCTTCGGACAGGTCATTCATATACTGCAATTTGAACAATGCTATCATACCCAAATTGCTATCGTACCGATACAATCTGAATTTGTTCGACATTTGTTCATATCTGTCAAATGAAGTCCATGCCTTTGATAAGTAGTCCTGATTTTGAGTGTTCTCAAACAAATCCATAAAAGCACATCCTCTTTCATACCAATATGGAGGGAAAAATTGGTAAACAGATTCTTTATCCAAGAGCAAATTAGACTTGATAATCAAATCTTTTTTGTTCAACATATCAAAGAAATCCTCCACATTCTTCTCTGTCAACCTCATGCTCTCTTTTAATCCATGTTCGCCAAAAGTTTCATCAAGAACATCAAAAGCTTCATTACGAAGTCTTGTAATGCTATTCAATTCTTCCTTCTTCAACACCCACATTTGCTCATCCAATTCATCTGCATATTCATCCATCTTTACATTGTAATCCATCAATGCTCGTGCCGAGGACAACACTACATTAGAAATAACCGAAACCAAATTCACATTGATTTGAACACCTGAAATTGCGCCCAACAACGCATCTCTTGCTGCGTTGTTTTTCTTTTTGTCAAACGCTTTCTGATACCTCTCTTTCTCAATAGAACTGATTACAAACCTATTCAGTTCCGTATTCAATGACCTTCTAAAATTGCTTATTGTCCTATATGAACTTACGCCTTCCCACGTAAGGATATTGTTGAGTTTAAATTTCTCCTCTTCAAGAGCCAGTCTGTTATTGGCCAATCTTACTTTAGTCAATGTGTAAATACACTCATTAAGAAGCATCGCGGCCTTTTGTTGGTCATCAGAACCGATGGCAAATTCATTTAAAACAACAGGTTGGTTAATATTGACTTGAGGAGCAACAGTGTCATCTATAACAGGAATTGAATCTTGAGCGAATAAAAGAACACATTGAAATAGTGCAACAATTAAAACTATAAACTTCTTCATAATTGTAAATTATCCTTGGTTATTATTTGATCCCATTAATCATTTGGTCGTAAATATTCTCGCCGTTAAAAACAAGGTTATAATTATCCATTAGGCGGAAAACCAATTGTTGTCGTTTAGTTGGATCTTTTCTGTCGCTTTTTTCCGTGTTATCATGTATAAGCTTAAACTCCTCTATCCACTTGTTGTAATAGATTGCTTTTTGTGAGAGATTCTCGTCAAATACCATATCCAAAGTTATTGTGTGTAATTTGTTATATTCATGCTCATCGTTATCGTGTTCAATTGCATCATTAATATAGAATTCTAACGTTTTCGGCGACACTTTGCCATGCGTAAACATTTGTTCCACATTGGCTTTCTTTTTACAAAACCCTTCATCAATAATCTCGTTAAGATTTGTTTTCAAATACATCTCAACACTTTCCATTATTATTACAATTCTCCGCATTTTTTCTTCATCAATATCAAAATTCGATAACTTGCTTGTATGGAATATATCTTCAGTATCGGCTTTTTCTATAACTACCAAAGAGTCTATTTCAGATGAATTACATCCCCAAAAAACAAATAGCGGGATGATCATCATTATTTTCAAAATACTTTTCATGTTGTAAGGTTTTCTTCATTAATTCCTACTCTCCATGGTTTTCGGCATCCCCAATCGCATCTGCTTCAAACAAAAAAGAGCGTGTCCCATCTTCATCCATCCCGTTCGGCAGGCTCTGGTAAACCTTAATCAGAGGATAAGGAGAAAGCAGTCCACGCCCTATGGGGCAGAACCGCTCTTCCGCACTCATACTCTGATTCATGAAATTTACCAGATTCGCCGAATCAGTAAGAACGCCAGAAAAACGATCTTCTCAATGTCTGTTTGCTAATGCAATGCGCAAATATACGTTTTTTTCGCATACGCACAACATACAGGCATTTTTTGTGGACTGCGTTGCCAATTCCAGCGGAATAAATCACTTTTTCAGATTCTTGGCATAATAACACTTGAAAATCGGCTTCCGAATGCGGTTGTAAACAATCAGGTAGATGATGACTCCGATGAAGGTGCCGATGATTTTCACGATGATGATATTGTCAATGAAAATGAATAGAGGGACTACGATAACCAGTGCGGGCAGTATGGCCAAAACCATAGCCACCTTGTCGGCAGGGCCTGCCTCGGTCTTCAGGTAGGCCATGCGCCGCTGCTCGAAAGAATATGTGTTTTCCATTATGCTAAGGCTTTAAACAAGGTTTCGAGGTTTTTAACCAACTTGTCATCGAAAGTCAGTCCTTTGCCCAATGCCAACGAACCGATCGTTTCCCCATTGATCGAGAAACGATGGCCGCAATAGGTAGTCCCGTCAAAGACCACTTGTCCCAAGCTGATTTCAGTCAAGTTGTCCAATGCCATTTTACCTCTTTTTTTAGAAGAGGCAAACATGGTAATTCCCCGAAATAGGAGTGTGATTTTCATGCATTGGTAATACACGTTGCGGTCGGTCACCAGCAAGCCAGTCAACCTTCCCCAAAGCGCCACTTTAACATCAACCATAAACAGCGGTTTCTCGCCTTGTTCGAGGTGGACATATTTCGCGTGTTCCTGAAGCTTCTCGGTGGTGATTTGATCTGTCATCAGCAGGAGCGGACTGATGGCTTGGTTGCGTCTCATTAACTCAAAGGTCTTCTTGATGATTTCTGAATAGTCTTTCATTTTCGTATATTTTAAAATGGGTCATAGATATAGTCGTTTAAGTCGGATAAGGAACGCCCTCTGTATATTAGCTCGATCTCGTATCTTGATGATTCATAGAACTCGATCAGGCTCACAAGCGCATAGTAGCCCGAACCTATTTCGTAGGTCACGATGTAGCCGGCATAAGAGTCTCCTATCAATTCACTGTTAAAATCCCAATTCAGGACTTTCACGTCGCTCGTGGAATAGCCTTTATTGGCTGCCCCGCATAATTTTAGCACATCCCGTTTTACTTGTGGGCTTTCAATCAAATCCGAGCCGCATCCTGTCATAACGGTCGCGATAAGTATCAACAAACCGATTTTCAGAGACTTCAAAAGTTTGTTATTTTCGGCTTTTAGAGTTTTTGAAAAATTTTTCATCTGTTTTGTTTTTAAATTTGATAAACCGTAAATTTGTAATTTGCGGTTCCAAAAATAAAAAAAGAGTTTTTTTCTTGGAAAAAGGCCAAGACATAACTATTCAAATCATTGAAAAACAATGGCTTGTAATCGTAAGAAATCGTAAATGATTCTTTTTTTGATTTTTTTGTATATTTGCGGCATAAAAACGCCGCCGCCATGCAAACGAGAAAATATCCTATAGGTATTCAGACTTTTGAGAGATTAAGGGAAGAGAAATACCTTTATATTGACAAGACTGATTTGATTTGGAAGTTGACCAAGGAAAGCCCGTATGTTTTCCTCAGCCGTCCGCGTCGATTCGGCAAAAGTCTGCTCTCCACCACCTTGGATTCTTTTTTTGAAGGTCGCAAAGACCTTTTTGAAGGTTTGAAAATCATGGATTTGGAGCAAGAGTGGGTAAGTTATCCTGTCATCCATGTGGATTTGAGTTCTGCAAAGCGACAGCCATCCGCTGATGAATTACAACGTGTGTTGTTGCTTCTGCTTGATCCCTTGAGAAAAAAATACGGAAAAGATGAGAACGAAAAGACACCTGGAGATGTGCTGAGAGGACTTATCCGTAGAGCCTATGAGCAAACTGGCAAGCAAGTGGCCGTCATCATTGACGAATACGACGCACCGCTCCTGGACGTGCTTCACGAGCCAGAACAGCTCGGTCCATTCCGTAATGTGATGCAGGAGTTTTATGTACAGTTGAAGGCCAGCGAAGCCATGATAAAATTCTGCTTCATCACTGGCATCACCAAATTCAGCCAGTTGAGCATTTTCTCCACTATCAACAATTTGATGAATGTCACGATGGATCCTAAATACGCTGCCATTTGCGGCATCACCGAGGAGGAGCTGACCGTCGCTATGGCTCCTGACATTGCCATGCTCGCCGAGGCGTATGAGTGTACCCCGGAAGAAATGCACGCCAAGCTGAAGCGGCAGTACGACGGCTACCATTTTGCCAAGGTGTCGCCTGAGATATACAACCCGTTCAGCTTGATGAAGTGCTTCGCTCATAAGGACATAGCCAACTACTGGTTCGAAAGCGGCACACCGACTTTCCTTATCGAACAGATGAAGCGTTTCCGCACGGACATCACTACACTTGAAGAGATGCATGTGCAATCTTACGACTTCGACCAGCCGACCGAGGCGATGAACGATGCTCTTCCGCTGCTTTACCAAAGCGGCTATTTGACCATCACGGGCTATGACAAGGATAGTGAGTTGTACACGCTGTCCATCCCCAATCAGGAAGTGCGCATAGGATTCACCCGAGGACTGCTTCCGGCTTATATCGGTTTGAACAACCGCCAAGTAGTCTCAGGCTTTGCCTTAACCTTTTGGCAAGCGCTGAAGAAAAACGACCTCGATTTGGCTTTGCGTGAGATGCAGACCTTTTTCGCCGGACTTCCCTACGTGGACGGCTTCAAGAAGAAGTTGGAGGATATCTCTAATCTGGAAGCTTTCTACGAGTGGTCGATGATGCTGATTTTCAATATGCTGAATTTGTATGTGCAAACCCAGGTGCGTTGTGCCGGAGGCCGTGCCGATATGGTGGTGAAGATGCCCGACACTATCTATATCATCGAGCTGAAAGTGAATGGCACGGCACAGGAAGCTTTGGATCAGATTGAGAAGAACGGTTACGCCACACCTTATCTTACCGATGGGCGCAAAATAGTCAAAGTTGGAGTGAAGTTTTCAACGGAGACCAAGACTATTGAGGATTGGATGATCAAAAATTAAACAATCCTTTGTAATACCTCGTGGGCCGGTCGTTTTTCTCAAGCAACTTTTTGATTTTGCTGGGATTGGCGTTTTTGTCCAGGTTCTCGTCGGCGAATAGTAGCTTCAGCTTTTTCCACGGAATGCCTGATTGATGCAAACCATAGTATAGCAATTGCCCTGCTTTCCCCTTTACTGGCTCAAGTCGCTTGCCGCAGCGATGAAGCCATCTTTGGTCGATCAGTCTGTCAAGCAATCCTGCCAAATCTTTTTCTCCATCGTTAGTGGGGATTTTCTTCGGTTCTTCATGAAAAACACTGAAAACCAGTCTCTCCAATTCTTCATAGGTCATGGTCGCCGAAAGGTAATCGGCAGGGCGGAGCGATAACCCTTGTGCGAGTTTGCGCCGACGGATATCCATCTTAATGCCGTTGTGTTCCAGTCGGACTACGTCGTGGGAATGGCTACTGAGTTCTATCAGCAAAGTGCTGTTTTTCTCGGTGATGCGGCGAAGCCCTTGGTGGGTGGCAATATCCAACAATGGCTTGTCGCTTTCATCGGTGGGAAGCAACAGCAGCATCTTGTTGAACTTGCCATCCGTCAAGTCGTGGAGCAAAGATTTTAAATGATGATTGGTGTCAGTGATATAGCAGATAATGGCATCCACGTCGTTCGTGGTGCAGGTTTTTCCTAAATCGAACCACGAATACGCTTGATGGTCATCGTCTGTCTTGATGGCTCTGGCATCTAAATAGTTTACGGCAAACGAGGAAGCGACGCGGCATCCTTTCAAGGTTTTGCTGATTTCGGTTTTGAAGCTGTCGGCGAGGGTGTTTAAACCCGATGCTTGCTGCGTCAGATCGATGAGGAAACGAACCAGATTCTTGTCCCAGATGTTGCCGCTTACCGCTTCCAACATGATGGGCGTAATAGGTAGATTCGTTGCAGGGGAGAACTGCCTGAATCGCGCTTGCTGCAAGGCGTTGAGCATCAATTGAGCCGCTGTTGGTTCGTCAGTATTCGGGCAGAAGGTTTGCATGAAGTTTTTGAATAGGGTTTCCGGCTCGCCTTTGGCTTCCACTTGATACAAATATCGGTTGATAGTCAAGGTTTCGGGCTGGAAAACATCAAAATGTTCAAGCCCTTTGATCTCGCCTGAAGCGATCTTCTTGTCTAACAAGGTCTTCAATGCAACATTCCAAACGTATAGCACTTCGGGGTGTAATTCATCCAACAATTCGCAAAATGCTGTCCAGTCTTCTTCCCGATAATAAACACTATCTTCTTCAAATTCAGGAACTTGTGGGTTGGGAAGGAAATATTGCAAATAATTGGTGAAGGCGACTTGCTCCCAGAAATCCGTTTTTTCTTCTTCCGTGAGGTCGTTGGCTGTGTTAAGCATCAGCTTGGTGAAATAGGAGTAAGCTGGATAACGGTCGTATTCTTCCAAAAACGCATCGATTTCAATCTGGTTGCTTTGCGAGAGGCACAGGTCGTGGCGGTTGCCGTATGCCGGACAGATGGTGTCATATCTCGCACAGTTTCTTTGATTTACGCAATCCTCAAAGTACTGGCAATGCCGCAGCGTGCAATGGTGCTTCACGCCCAACACCAATGTGCGGTAGCCTTTGAAACCTTCTTGGTAATGCTGTCCTATGCGCGGTCGGAAGAACATATCAAATTCGTCAAATCAATGAACTCCTTCACCGAAAGCTGTTCGGGACGTTTATTAAAAATCTCGTTATTAATGATTTCTGGATTAATCATTGACCGTAAAGAGTTCCGCATGGTCTTGCGGCGTTGGTTGAAGGACTGCTTTACGATGCTCACGAACAGCTTCTCGTCGCAGCCTAAGTCGGTGACGGCGTTGCGTCGCATTTTGATGACGGCAGATTTCACTTTTGGGGGCGGATTAAACACGTTCTCGTTGACGGTGAAAAGATAGTCGATGTCGTACCAAGCCTGCATCAGCACGCTTAAAATGCCGTAGGTCTTGTTGCCTTCTTTGGCGGCCATGCGCTCGGCCATCTCTTTCTGCACCATGCCCACTACTTCGGCCACCAACTCCTTGTGTTTCAGCACTTGAAAGAAAATCTGGCTGCTGATATTGTAGGGAAAATTCCCTATGATGGCCATGTTTTTTTGACCATATTGTTTGAGGTCAGCCTTCAAGAAGTCGCCTTCAACCAAACGTTCGCCGAGCATGGGGAAGTGGCTCTTCAGATAGGCGATGGACTCCCTGTCGATCTCGATGACGTGGAACTTGTCAAGGATTTCCTCCACCATATATTGTGTCAGCACGCCAGTGCCAGCGCCTACCTCGACGACGCTCTCCACATCAGGCGAGAGCTGATCGACGATCTTCCGGGCGATATTCTGGTCAACTAAAAAATGTTGGCCTAACGCTTTTTTTGGTCTTACTTCGTTACTCATAACTTCTTCCCCAGGGCGTTGCCCTGGGCTATTTTATTTTTGCCCCTGCGGGGCGTTAACTTCTTACTTCTTGCTTCTTACTTCACAACTTCCTATAATTTTTCTTCGCCTGTGCGGTATATAGGCTGGTAGGATATAGGTCAATCAGTTGCTCGTAGTGTTGCTTGGCGGTCTCACGGTTTTTCAGTTGCTGGTGTTCGAGCAGGGCGGCGCGCATCAAGGCGTCATCAGCCATGTAGCTGTCAGGGAATTCTGAGACGATTTGCAAGTAGAGGCTGTCGGCGTTGGCATAGTCCTTGTTCTTTTCTTTTATTTCGGCGATGCGGTACATGGCGTGTGGCTTGCTGATCTCATTGCCGGTGGCGCAGATGGAGTCGAGGATGGGCAGGGCTTGCTCGTCCTTATACTGATAAATCTTATAGTCGGCGCGGGCAAGACGTTTCAGCTCCATGCCGGTGGTATCGTATTCGAGGTTGTCGCCGATGATGAGGGCGAGGCTCATGGCGTCGTTGGCGATGAGCTTGGAAGTGGCGGCTTTCAGCACGTTGAGCTGGGTCTGCGCCCAGGCAAACTCCCCGATGAAATAGCGGAGCTGGGCGTTGCGGAACCTTGCCTCATGGCCCAGAGGCTCTTCTTTCATGGCCTTGTCAACCTGACTGTAGAGCAAAGTGGCCTCCCATACTTCTTCTTGACGGAGGTAGATGTCAGCGAGTTTGAGTTTCAGCTTGCTTTTCTGGAACTTGTTTTGGCTTTGGTCAATGGCTTGTTGCAGCAGCTCTATAGCCTGTTGGCTTTGGTCGAGGTGCGTGGCCATGATGTCGGCTTGGATGATCGCTAAGTCAGGGTAGTCGTTAGAGCCCACTTCGGTATAGGCTTTCTCGATGCGTCTGTTCAGCCTCTCGAAGGTCTTTTTATCCGTGATGTGTTTGACCTTGCATTGCTCGTTTTCCGTCTCGATGGCTCCGATGACGGCCTCTCCGTAATAGGGGTTGATTTTGCCTTTGTCAATCACATGCTCGAAGGCGTCCTTGGCCAGGTCATATTGCCCGTTGTTGAAGCAGATGTGGGCCAGACTAATGATCTGCGCGTCTTGGTCGTTGCGCTTTCGGTCGAGGCTCTTGCACTGGGTCAGGGCGATGCTGTAGTCTTCCTCTTGTAGTGCATACCATACTAAGAGCTGCGCAAACTCTTCATTGTCAGGATGTTCTTGGTTTTTCTTCAGCAGGGCGATGCGCATTTCGTCGGCGATGCTTTTGTTCACGTCGTAAAGCAGCAGGGTCTGCAACCTGTTTTTGATGGTGTTGTACTGATTGGGACGGGTTTCAAGTTCCAGAAAATAGTACTCGAACGCCTGATGGTAGTTGATCATGGACTGGTAGAGGTTGGCTCTTTCCAGATAAAGAGGGTCGCCTTCGGTGTTGATTTCGGCGCCTTTGTCGAGGACAGCGATGGCATAGTCGTTCAGTAGCCTTGACCGTAGCATATTGCTGATATTGAGGATGCTGCCCTTGTTCGTGGGGAGGTCTTTCAGGATGTCATTGAAGAGATTGTCGGCTTTTTTCTTTTGGCCGTCAGAAGTGTATGCGTAAATCAGGTCGATGCGGGCCTTGCCGTAAGTGGGGTTTTTCTTGATGAAACTCTTGAGTTCCTTTTGGGCTTTTTCGAATTCGCCCAAACGAAAGAGGCATTCCACATATTGGTTGAAGTGGTGTGTCTGTTGCTTTTTCTCGTAAAGTTGCTGATAGATTTCCTTTGCCTGCTCAAAATTCTGGCTTTGGAAGGCTTTGTTGGCGATTTGTTCGTCCAACTGCTGCTGCGGATCTTTGTTTTGGGCTATCGTCGGCACCGACAGCAGTGTCATGAGCAAACACAGGAGACAGACTGCTTTCCTCATTTCGATGTGGCTTTTCTGATGTTTTTTTTCAGCGACTGCATTTCTTTGTTTTGTTTCGAAAGGCGGTCTTGGAAATAGAGGATTCTGTTGTGAAGAGTGTCAGCCACTGCGGCTTCGTCTTTGAGATAGACAGCTGCGAGAGAGTCGCTGATGAAATGCGTGTCGATGTCGTTTTGCAAGTTGACGAGCTGTTGCCGTGTGTAGCTCAAATCGCGGTTCATAATAGGCAGCATCTCATCGAACTGGTACAGGTAGGCTTGTGCGAGGTTGAGTGCGTCGAAGTAGTCGTTCACCTGGCCTTCGGGAACAAACAGCAACATAGAGTCGCACCAACGGAAGTCGGCCCAGATTTGTTCGGGGTATTTCCGCTGGATGTCGCTCAGCGTGATGCTGTCTTTGCTCAGCTGTTCCTGCAGTTGGGCGATAGGCTCTTTCCTGCTCTGGCACGAGCAACATGCCAGGAGCAGGAAAGCTACAGCTATGATGTTACGAGATGATGTCAAAGCCAGTGTATTTTTGGAGGGCTTTCGGGATGCGGATGCCTTCCGGGGTTTGATGGTCTTCGAGCAGGGCGGCCACGATTCTGGGCAATGCCAGGGCGCTGCCGTTGAGGGTGTGGACGAGCTGGATGTTGCCGTTCTTGTCCTTGAAGCGGAGTTTCAGACGGTTGGCTTGGAAGGTCTCGAAGTTGGAGACGGAGCTGACCTCAAGCCAGAGTTGCTGGGCTGCCGACCACACTTCGAAGTCGTAGGTGGTGGCCGAGGTGAAGCTCATGTCGCCGCCGCAGAGGTGGAGGATGCGGAAGGGAAGTTCCAGTTTGCGGAGCAGTCCGGCGACGTGGTTTTTCATGGCTTCGAGGCGGTCGTAGGAGCCGACAGGGTTGGCGATTTCAACGATTTCCACTTTGTCGAACTGATGCAGACGGTTCAAGCCACGAACGTTCTTGCCGTAGGAGCCAGCCTCGCGGCGGAAACAGTTGGAGTAACCGACGGTCTTGATGGGTAGCTGTTCTTCTTTGACGATAGTGTCGCGGAACATATTGGTCAGCGGCACTTCGGCGGTGGGGATGAGGTAGAAACCGTCGAGCGGAACGGCGTACATTTGGGCTTCTTTATCAGGAAGTTGGCCAGTGGCGTAGGCTGAGGCTTCGTTCACCACGACGGGCGGCTGGGTCTCGTTGTAGCCAGCGGCGGATGCCTCATCAAGGAAGAAGTTGATGAGTGCGCGTTGCAGTTTTGCGCCTTTGCCTTTGTAGAAGGGGAAGCCGGCGCCAGTGACCTTGTTGCCGAGGTCGAAGTCGGCGAGGCCGTACTGGTTGATCAGTTCCCAGTGGGGTTTCGCGCCTTCGTAGAGCTGTGGCATCTCGCCTTCCTGATGCACGTTTACGTTGTCAGCGGCGGAGGTGCCTCTTGGCACGTCGATACGGGGCGTATTGGGGATCTCCACGAGTTTGGTCTGGATCTCTTTCTTGATCTCCTCAAGCCTGTCGGCGAGGGTCTTGCCGAGTTCCTTAAGTTCGTTGTTCTTTGCTTTCATTTCGTTGGCTTCGGCGGCTTTGCCTTGCTTGTAAAGGTCGCCGATGGCTCGTGCGTTGCTGTTGAGGGCAGCCAACGTTTCGTCGCACTGCTTCTGTGTGGCGCGGCGCTCGTCGTCCAGCTTCAGGATCTCGTCGATGAGGGCGGTGTTGGTGAAGTTCTTGATGGACAGACGTTCGATCACTTCTTCTTTGTGATCACGGATGTAGGATAATACTAACATTGCTTGACGCGGTTTGAAATTTTGCGCAAAAATAAACAAAATTAAACGAAAAAACCGGCCATCAGTCGATAGCCGGTAAAAAAATGTATCTTATGAAAAAAAATTACTCGGCGATTGTGCCTTCCACCGGAATGATGGAGACATACGACTTGTTCTCTTTTTTCTTTTTGAACTCAACGATACCGTCGCACAGGGCATAGAGGGTGTGATCCTTGCCCATACCGACATTCTTGCCAGGATTGTGCTTAGTGCCGCGCTGACGGACGATGATGTTGCCTGCGATGGCTGCTTGTCCACCGAAAATCTTAACTCCGAGTCGCTTACTTGCGGACTCACGACCGTTCTCGGAACTACCGACGCCTTTCTTGTGTGCCATATCTTTTCAGTTTTTTCGGGTTTTACATGATGATGTTGTCAATGACGACCTTGCTCAGGTACTGGCGGTGGCCGTTACTGGTTTGATAACCTTTTCTTCTCTTTTTCTTGAAGACGATGACCTTGTTGCCTTTGCAGTGCTCCTTAATCGTCGCCTCGACGTTGGCACCGGCAACCGTGGGGGCGCCCACTTGGGTAGCGCCGTCGTTGTCAATCAATACTACTCTGTCGAAAGAAACCTTGCTTCCTTCTGCACCTTGCAGGCTGTTGACGAAGATCTCTTGGCCGTTCGTGACCTTGAACTGCTGTCCAG
>JAEEGL015741807.1_pt1 | contig 26621 bp, 26 predicted proteins | sample 9134231 | NCBI WGS metagenome assembly JAEEGL01 (sample SAMN16246548, study PRJNA631951) | gut metagenome | biome: gut microbiome; feature: rumen; material: fiber-attached | host: Bos | place: Iran: Karaj | collected 2018-10 | reverse complement strand
TGGGGAGTAAATATAACGGCTCCGTGGTCAAGCGGTTAAGACATCGCCCTTTCACGGCGGTAACACGAGTTCGATTCTCGTCGGAGTCATAAAAAATTAATTGCTTTTTAAGGCATTTTTTTATATAATAACTGTGTTGCGGCGCGATAGCCAAGCGGTAAGGCGTGGGTCTGCAACACCCTGATCACCGGTTCAAATCCGGTTCGCGCCTTTAAAACTCCTTGAATTTCATGGAGTTTTTTCTTTTGCCTTTCAGGTTGTCTTATCCTTTGTTTTTTGATAGGATTAATACATATTTTCGTAACCGATTGTGCAGATTTTACCTGTTTTTTAACATATTTTTCTATTATTGCTCTTTTTTGATATATATAATTGTGGTAAGGAAAAGGAGAAAATATGAAAAAGAATCTTATTTTTTTAACATCATTTTTATTAACCGTGTTTCTTGCCGGATGCGGCGTAAAGAATGGTTCCTTTGAGCCGCAATATAAATCCGAGCCCTGCGAGATTAATGTTACGGACGGAATGGTTCTTCAGACAATCCAAGAGAATGTAACATATGTTCAAAACGTAAAAGACGGCGATTGGGTTAAAGAAGATTCCGAAGTAACGGACTGGAAGATAGAGAATTTGGACCTTCTCCACACGTCCTGGGGTGTTAAAGCCGAAGAGGCGGCTTTGATTTATCCCGATGTGGATGATTATTTTAAAGAAAAGAGAGCAACGCTCTGGGTTTATTTTGCAGAAGGTTCAAATGAATATACAAGCGAGATTAAAACCGACGAAGACGGCACTCCGATTCTTGATGTGTCGTTTGATATGACAGGTTATGGATTTTTTGACAGTAACGGTAATCAGTTTCTTTTCGAAGATGTTAAATTCTCCGGCTGCGAACTGTATGAGGACGGTTTGACAAAGTTGAAAGTAAATTTCGGAGGAGAAGAAGGAAGGATTTTAATTTCCGTGGATGCACAAAAAGGAACCCGCAAGGATTTTCTTGCAGCATGTTCAAACACTTATATAGAATCCGTTGATTTTGAAAATATTCCGACTTTTGACGTATCGTCAAATTGTAATTCGAACGGAATCTGGGATACGAAAATTTCGAATACAAAATACGGAGAGAACATCTCGCCAGATCTTTCCTGGGACGAGGTTGAAGGCGCCGCAAGCTACGTCGTTATAATGATTGACGGGGAATGGCTTCACATGGATGTTTTCACCCAAGAGACTTCCCTGGCGGAAGGAGCTTACGCTAACGGTTCAAGAGGCGAACAATATGTCGGACCGTATCCGCCTTCGGGTACTCACACATATTCGGTATTTGTTTTCGCATTGAAAAACGAACCCGACAATGTCTACCTCGGATTTGACGGCGGCGGAAACAATATCAACAAGATCTATAAAGGTCTTGATACCGATATCGACGGAAACACCGGAAACGTTCTTTCCTACGCAAGACTGGACGGCAATTACACACATAAGGATTAAAAAAGAATAATTTTCTTCATATTGATATCGGGATTGTGCTATATCAACACAATCCCGATATCTGCGTTTGTCAGTTCTTTTATGTATTTGCGGGCGGCTTCGGTCAGAAGACCGGTTTTGTAATAGCCTATGGATACGGTCAGATCGGATTTGACGGCCGTTGACGCTTCGCCGGTGTCTCCGTTCATTCCGCTGTTGATGTCAACGCTGATTACGTATGCGTTAGATTCATTGATTGCATTGATGGCGCTAAGTGCCGTGCCGCGGACTTCTCCGACAAAACCGGTTCCGAGGATACAATCGACTATGATGTCGAAGGCCGAAAAATCGGTATTTTCGTCAAAGGCTTTTATTTCGACTCCCAGGTCTTTTGCGATATCGCAATAATATTTTCCGTCCTCGGACATTTTATCGGAAACCCTGAAAATGACTGAATCGATGCCGTTCTTTTTGAGTATTCCCGCAAGGGCGTATCCGTCCCCGCCGTTGTTTCCTCCGCCGACCGCGATTGCAATGGATTTGTTTTCCCATCCTTTGTACGATTCGTACACGCCCATGGCCGCGCGGTACATAAGCTCTTTGGAAGGCACGAAATTTTCGATTGTATATGCGTCGCTTCTTCGCATCTGCTCGACGCTTATCGCTTTTTCGTTCATGATTTCACCTTTTCGTCGTGTTTAACATATTGTAAATAATCCTTCAAAAATTTGTCAACAGGAGTGTTTTTGGCTATAATCTATGTATTATTTTTTTGAAAAGACACAAAAAAGCGGATCGGATAAATGAAAAATAACGATAAAAAAACAGATAAAAAGAGTACTCCCCGAAAAATAAAAAACATAATAAGAATCGTCCTTCTTTCTTTGATTGCGCTCACAATTTTCATGACATTCTGGTTTTTTATTCCGGTCACGGAAAGAATCAACCTTAAAAAAGATGACGGTTCAGACAGCACGGTTCGCTGTGTTCTCATAACGGACCTTCATTCGTGCAAATACGGCAAAAATCAGAAAAATCTGATCAAAATGGTGGATAAGGAAAACCCGGATATCGTAATGCTCGGAGGAGATATTTTCGATGATGTTTTGGATGATGAAAACGCAATGGTTTTCCTCGAAGACATCTCAAAAAAATACAAATGTTTTTATGTGTCGGGCAATCACGAATACTGGAGCAACCGCTGCGATGAAATGAAGGAAAAAGTGCGCTCGCTCGGCATTACCGTCTTGGAGGGGGACTGCGAGACCATAGAAATCAACGACCGATTCATAGATGTCTGCGGCGTTGACGACCCGACGAGATTATACGAAAAGCAATTTGTCAGACAGCTTGACAATGCTTATGCGAAGACCGATGAAGAGCATTATAAAATTCTTTTGACACACAGACCCGAAAGGGTGGATTTATATGCAAAATATGATTTCGATCTTATTCTCGCGGGTCACGCGCACGCGGGTCAGATAGTCATTCCCTTTGTAAAAAGAGGGTTGTGGGCACCCAATCAGGGCGCTTTTGCAAAATATATAAGCGGTGCGTACGAACTCGAAAACGGAAGCATACTGGTGGTAAGCAGGGGGCTTGCGAGGGAGAGCACGAGGGCGCCGAGATTTTTTAATCACCCGGAAATAGCGGTTATCGATTTTTAACAGGAAAAGGAGGCATTTATGGAATTCAGAAAAATATTCGATACCATTCCCGACAAATTCGACAAATACAGACCCAGATACAGCAAGGAACTTTTCGATGCCTTAACGGAATATGCGAAAATCGGTCCGGGCGTTGATGTACTTGAAATCGGTCCGGGAACCGGCCAGGCAACGGACCCCGTTTTAAATACCGGATGCAATTACTATGCCATCGAACTCGGAGAGCATTTATATGAAAAAATGAAGGAAAAATACGGTAAATACGGGAATTTTCACATCGTAAACGACGATTTTATCACGCATGATTTCAAAGATCGGAAATTCGACATGATTTATTCGGCCACGACGATTCAGTGGATTCCCGAAGAGATTGCTTTTTCGAAAACATACGACCTTTTAAAGCCCGGCGGAACGCTTGCGATGATGCTCACGGTTTCGGATTACAAATCGACCAACGAGCCTCTTTACAACGACATTCAAAAAGTCTATGATGAGTATTTCAAGCCGGAAACGAAATATGAGCACGGCGGTTTCAGATATGACAATGCGCCCGCCTACGGATATGTTGATTTCGAAAAAAGAGAATTTTACGGCAAAAGAGAAATGACGGCAGACGAATATGTTTCGTTTTGCCAAACGCACTGTGACCACATGGTAATTCCGGAGCCCTATAATACGCAGTTTTTCGAGGGTTTGAGAAACGCCGTCACCAACCATGGAGGAAAGGTCATATTTAACGATACATATGTTTTGTATTTAACAAAAAAGCGGGGTATAATGTAAGATAGCAAAAAATGCTGCGGGGTTGAATTAGTCAGCCCCGAAATTTATAATATTAACTATCACTTCGTTTACAGAGGCATTTATGGATAATAAAAACGACAATTCCAACAGAAACGACAACAGGAGATCGGGCGGTTTTCTGACATATTTGGTCTTCTTTATGTTTATAGCCCTTATCGGAATATGGATTTTCAGATTCCTTAAAAATGACACATCCAAAGAGATAAGCTACAATGATTTTCTTAAGATGGTTGAGGAAGAAAAGGTCGAAAAGGTCGTGATCCGCTCGGATACCATTGAAATTACAGAAGCGACCGGCGAAGAAAAAAAGAGCGATATCTTTTTCGGAAACGTGAAAAATTCTTTCTACACGGGAAAAGTTGAGGAGGATGAGACTCTTACCAACAGACTCCTCGAAAAAGGCATAGTCGTTGAGGGTGAAATACCGGATAATTCGCTCCAGGTATGGGGCTTTATTTTCTCATATGTTATCCCGATAGTTTTATTCCTTGTGCTGGGATTTCTCATCTTCAGAAGAATCAGTTCCTCCGACGGCGTCGGCGGCATTATGAATGTCGGAAAGTCCAATGCGAAGGTCTATGTGCAAAAAGAGACCGGCAAAACATTCAAGGATGTAGCGGGCGAGGACGAGGCAATCGAGTCGCTCCAGGAAGTCGTTGATTTCCTTCACAATCCCGACAAATATGTCAAAATCGGTGCAAAACTTCCCAAGGGCGCGCTTCTTGTAGGCCCTCCCGGAACAGGTAAAACGCTGCTTGCGAAGGCCGTTGCGGGCGAAGCCCATGTGCCTTTCTTCTCGCTTACGGGTTCCGATTTCGTGGAACTCTATGTCGGTGTCGGCGCATCCAGAGTAAGAGATTTGTTCAGAGAAGCGGAAAAGAGCGCTCCCTGTATTATTTTCATAGATGAAATCGATGCAATCGGACGAAGCCGTGATTCCAAATACGGCGGCGGAAACGAGGAAAGAGAACAGACCTTAAACCAGCTCTTATCCGAAATGGACGGTTTTGACGGCAAAAAAGGTATCATCATCCTTGCTGCCACCAACAGACCCGAAATCCTTGACAAAGCGCTTCTTCGTCCCGGACGATTTGACAGAAGAATCATCGTTGAAAAGCCCGATCTTAAGGGCAGAATCGAAATTCTCAAGGTTCATTCAAAAGACGTTAAGCTCGACGAATCCGTGGATTTCGAGGAAATCGCACTTGCAACCAGCGGCGCGGTAGGTTCGGATCTTGCGAATATGATTAACGAAGCTGCCATTTTTGCCGTTAAAAACAAAAGAGAATACGTTTCGCAAAAAGACCTTTTCAACGCCGTAGAAGTAGTACTTGTCGGAAAAGAAAAGAAGGATCGAATATTAAGCGAACAGGAAAGAAAGATAGTGTCTTATCACGAGGTCGGACACGCTCTTCTTTCGGCGCTTCAAAAGAACTCCGAACCCGTTCAGAAGATCACGATCGTTCCCAGAACCATGGGTGCGCTCGGATATGTAATGCAGGTTCCCGAGGAAGAAAAATATCTTAATTCAAAAGAAGAATTGCATGACATGATAGTCGGCCTGCTCGGTGGACGCGCTGCCGAAGAAATCGTATTCGGCTCCGTAACGACGGGTGCGTCAAACGATATCGAAAAGGCCACCAATATTGCAAGAAGCATGGTTACTCAGTACGGCATGAGCGAGAAATTCGGACTTGTCGGACTTGAAACCGTGGAGAGCAGATATCTTGACGGAAGAACCGTGTTAAACTGCGCCGACAGAACCGCGGCTGAAGTTGACAACGAAGTCATCTCGATACTTGCGGGCTGCTACGTGGAAGCCAAGAATCTCCTTTCGGAAAACCGCGAAATCATGGATAAAATCGCGGCACATCTTATCGAAAAAGAGACCATCACCGGCAGAGAATTCATGGAAATCTACTGCGCCGAAAAAGGCATTCCGGTACCAGAACCCAAGAATCCTTTGAACAAATCCAAGGTTGATGTCAAAGTGGATGATGATTCCATGACCGGCGAAGAAAAAGAAGCCGAAAAAGCCGGCAAGGCAGGCGAAGATTCCGAAAAAACCGAAGGTGAAGCAAAAGTCGAAGGCGATTCCGCGAAAGCCGACAGCGAAAAAACTTCGAATAACGAAGGCAATGAAGAATCGGCAAACGCCGACGATTCCGAGAAAGCCGACGAAAAATCCCCGGAAAAAGCCGATGACGAAGATTCGTCAAAAGCAGCAGGCAAAGAAAAAGCCGAAGACGATTCCGCGAACGCCGGTTCCTTAAAATCCGAAGAAAAGGAAATGACCGAGAAAGAAAAAGCGCGTGCTTTGGAAGAAGAGGAATTGGAAAAAGCCAAGGCGGAAATCAGCAAGGAAATTTTTAACCGCATTCAGAACAGAGCATTCAAATTCGAAGACGACGAAGACAAATAATCGGGAGTCCGGATGAACAGCGAACAGATTAAGGAAGAACTTGATAAGCTCCCCAAGAGCCCGGGCGTCTATCTGATGCATGACTCAAAAGGCGGAGTTATATATGTGGGTAAGGCCGTAAACCTGAGAAATCGGGTGCGGTCTTATTTTCGCATTTCGACAAAGAAAACGGCCAAGATTCAGAAGATGGTCAGCCTCATAGACCATTTCGACTATATTTTAACCGACACCGAACTCGAGGCGCTGGTTCTTGAAAACAATCTGATCAAAGAATATTCACCCAAATACAACACGCTTTTAAAAGACGACAAAACCTATCCTTACATAAAAGTCACGATGGGGGATTTGTATCCGAGGCTTGTTTTTTCAAGGAGCATGAAGAAAGACAAATCCAGATATTTCGGGCCTTACGCAACCGCGGGAAGCGTCAACGACATGATAGAATTTTTGAGCAAAATCTATCATATCCGTACATGCAACAAGGTATTAAACGGTGAAAAAGTCGCAGACAGACCCTGTCTTAATTATCACATGAAGCAATGCGACGCGCCCTGCATGGGCGGAATCACGCCCGAGGAATACAGCGAAAATATCAAAAAAGCCCTCGTATTTTTGGGCGGCAATTACGACCCTCTTTTAAAAGAAATCGAAGCGAGGATGAATGAGCACAGCGAAAAACTCGAATTCGAGGAAGCCGCGAAATACAGGGAACTTTTAAAGAGCGCGATAAGTATTGCGCAAAAGCAGAAGATTACGGATTTCGACGGCGAGAACAAGGATTACATCGGCATTGCGAGAAGTGAAAGCGATGTGCTTATCCAGGTATTTTTTGTAAGAGAAGGCAAACTCATCGGCAGAGAACATTTTTACATGAAGGGTGCGCTCGAAGAAAGCGACGGGGAAACGGTTTCGAGTTTTATCAAACTCTATTACGCCGGAACTCCTTTTTTGCCCAGAGATATCTATGTGCCGGTTGTGCTTGAAGAAACCGAACTTCTCGAGAAGTGGCTCGGAGAAAAAAGAGGCGGAAAGGTTTCAATCAAATCGCCTGTTAAGGGTCAGAAGGAAAAGATGCTTGAACTCGCGCACCAGAACGCTCTCATGCTCATCAGGCGCGACGAAGAAAAGCATAAGAACGAAGAAGCCAGAACCAGGGGCTCGATTGAAGAACTCGCAAAACTTCTTAACATAGAAAAAGCGGAGAGAATCGAATCGTACGATATCTCGAACACGCAGGGCTTTAACAGCGTGGGTTCGATGATTGTTTACGAGGGCGGAAAACCCAAGAAGAGCGACTACAGAAAATTCAGATTAAAAACGGTCGAAGGCCCCGACGATTACGCATCGATGTATGAAGTTTTGTACAGAAGATTTTCGCACGGTTTAAGCGAGCGAAGCGAGGACAGCGAGACGAGTTTTTCGATTTTCCCGGATCTGATCCTCATGGACGGCGGCCTCGGACAGATTCATATTGCGGAAAAGGTGCTTGAGGAACTCGGCATCGACATACCGGTCTGCGGAATGGTCAAGGACGACAGGCACAGGACCAGGGGGCTTCTTTTCAAAGAAAAGGAAATCCTGATGGATATCCATTCCGAATGCTTCAAATTCGTCACGAGAGTCCAGGACGAAGTTCACAGATTCGCGATAGAATACCATCGTTCGTTAAGGACCAAAGCGCAGGTTCATTCGCTCCTTGACGATATTCCGGGCATCGGTCCGAAGAGAAGGAAAGCCCTGATGAAACACTTTGCGACAATCGACGATTTAAAGTGCGCCGAGGCGGCTCAAATAGCCGAAGTCGAGGGAATTCCGCTTAATGTGGCCAACGATATTTACGAATTTTTCCACCGCACGGAATAGGATGCACAAATATCTATTTTAGTATATAATTAATAAGTCGCATGATTAAATGATTCATGGAGAAAAGAGGTTTAGTTATGGCAAGTGTCAGTTTGACAAAGATTATCGAAAAAATGAAACTTGAGGCTCTTACACCCGAGATTGATATTACAGGAATTAAAATCAAACAGCCTGATATTAACCGTCCCGCGCTTCAGCTTGCAGGATTCTTCGATCATTATGAAGCTACGAGACTTCAGATCATCGGTTTTGTGGAATACAAATACATGATGGAACTTTCGGATGAAAGGAAGGAAGAGATTTACAGCAAACTCTTAAGCTTTCCCATTCCCTGTATCGTTTTCTGCCGAGATCTCGTTCCCGACGAGCTTTTCATGCAAAAAGCAAAAGAAAACAACGTTCCTCTTTTCATGACCAAAAAGACAACCTCCGCATTCATGGCGGAACTCATCAGATGGTTAAATGTCAAACTTGCTCCCTGCATTTCGGTTCACGGAGTTTTGGTCGATGTTTACGGCGAAGGCGTTCTGATTGTCGGTGAAAGCGGTATCGGTAAATCCGAAGCGGCTCTTGAACTCATCAAGAGAGGACACCGTCTCGTTACCGATGATGTTGTGGAAATCAGAAAAGTCAGCGAAGACACTCTTATCGGAACGGCGCCCGAAACCACCAAGCATTTCATCGAGCTTCGCGGTATCGGTATCGTGGACGTAAAGACGCTTTTCGGTGTATCAAGCGTAAAAGAGACGCAAAGCATCGATTTGGTAATCAAACTCGCAGAGTGGAACAAAGATACCGAATACGACAGACTCGGTCTTGAAGAAGAATATACGGAATACCTCGGAAACAAGGTTGTCTGCCATAATATTCCCATCAGACCCGGCCGTAACCTTGCGATTATCTGCGAGACGGCAGCAGTTAACCACCGTCAGAAGAAGATGGGTTACAATGCGGCAGTCGTATTGTACAACAGGGTTCAGAGCAACCTTGCAAAGAAGAGAGAAGAGGACGACGAAGACAATTTCTAAAAGAGTCCTTTTATATACAAAAATGATTCAGGAGATTATGACATGAAATATATTTTCGGTGTCGATCTTGGCGGAACGACCGTTAAGATGGGTTTGTTTAACGAAAACGGAGAAGTGCTTGAAAAATGGGAAATCCCCACAATCAAGGCCAATAACGGAGAAAAGATTCTTCCCGATATAGCGAACAGCATAAAGGGCAAAATAGCCGAAAAATCCCTTAATACAAACGATATCATCGGTGTCGGAATCGGCGCTCCCGGACCCATCGATTCAAACGGAACGATTTACGGCGCACCCAATCTCGGATGGGGCGTGTTTAACGTAAGCGAGACTCTTTCTTCGCTTACGGGATTAAAAGTTAAAACGGGAAATGATGCCAATGTTGCGGCGCTCGGCGAAATGTGGATGGGCGGCGGAAAAGGTTATTCATCCATCGTTATGGTCACACTCGGAACCGGTGTCGGCGGCGGTGTAATCATCGACGGCAAAATAGTTGCGGGTGCAAAAGGAGCAGGCGGAGAAATCGGACATATCTTTACCGATGAGAACGAAACCGAATGCTGCGGATGCGGCAAAAAGGGCTGTCTTGAGCAGTATGCTTCCGCAACCGGAGTCGTAAGACTTGCCAAAAGAAGACTTGCAAAAGACGACAAAGCAAGCGTTTTGCGCGGAAAGGACATTAACTGCAAGGTAGTCTGGGATGCCGTAAAAGAGGGCGATGAAGTCGCAATCGAAATAGCGGAAGAATTCGGCAGAATCCTCGGCAAGGGCCTCGGAATCATCGCATGCGTCGTAAACCCCGAAGCTTTCGTAATCGGCGGCGGGGTAAGCAAGGCCGGAACAATCATTCTTGATTACATTACGGACAATTTCAAAAATACGACTTTCCGCGGCTGCAGGGAAACGGATTTCTGCCTTGCAACGCTCGGAAACGATGCGGGAATTTACGGTGCCGCAAAACTTGTTATCGAATAAAATTACCATGGTCAATATTTTTTCGGACATAATTCCGACTGACAGAATTAAATACAACGAGCCGCTTTCAAACCATACTTCGTTTAAAATCGGCGGCCCCGCGGATGTGCTTGTTACGGTCAACAATCCCGATGAACTCGAAAAAGTCATCAATGCCGCCAAAGCGGGAAACATTGACTTCTTCCTGCTTGGAAACGGAAGCAATGTTCTTTCGTCCGACGACGGATACAGGGGCGCAATCATCAAACTCGGAGGAGATTTTCTCGGGTTTGAAACAGAAGGAAACATGATAAAAGCCGGCGCGGGGATTACTCTTACAAAGCTTGCCAACGCAGCCATGAATGCTTCTCTTTCCGGACTTGAATTCGCGTCCGGAATTCCGGGAACTCTTGGCGGCGCGCTTTTTATGAATGCGGGTGCATACGGCGGCGAAATGTCGCAGGTTGTGACAGAGGTCGTGATTTTCGACAAAGAAAGCAATACTGTCAGATCTTTAAAAAACGAAGAGATGAATTTCGGATACAGACGAAGCGTGTTAATGGAAAAAGGATTTATCGCGCTTTCCTGCGAGATGAAATTAACGCCTTCGGATGCGAATACCGTGCGCGAAACGATGCTTGAACTTGCACAAAAAAGAAAAGAAAAACAGCCTCTCGAATTTCCTTCGGCGGGCTCGACTTTCAAAAGACCCGAGGGTTATTTTGCGGGAAAACTCATAGAAGACGCGGGCCTTGGCGGATATACGATCGGCGGTGCGCAGGTCAGCGAAAAACACAAAGGTTTCGTAATAAACAGTGGAAGCGCAACGGCAAAAGACGTTACGGAACTGATCGGATATGTGAAACAAAAGGTTAAAGAAAATGCGGGTGTCGAACTCGAACCCGAAATCATTTTTCTCGGAAATATGAAGTAATGCCTTAATGTAAACGGAGAATCGGAATGAGATTTGTAGTAGTCACGGGAATGAGCGGCGCAGGAAAACTCACCGCACAAAAAATGCTTGAAGACATGGGATATTATTGCGTGGACAATCTTCCCGTGCCCTTAATCGTAAAATTTGCCGAACTTTTATATGATTCGGAGCGCGACAAAGTGGTGCTCGGAATCGACGTTCGCGCGGATCAGTCTTTCGACGAAGTAATGCAGGCTCTCGGGGAAATGCGTGAAAAAGGATATGCGTACGAAATGCTCTTCCTTGACGCATCGAACGAGACCCTTCTTAAAAGATACAAGGAAAGCAGAAGAAACCATCCTCTCGCAATGGGCGGACGTGTGGAAGAAGGTATCGACAGGGAGAGAAAAATCCTCGAAGAGACCAAAAACGGCGCGGATTATGTTATAGATACATCCCATCTTCTTACAAGGGAACTTCGCGAAGAACTCGAAAACATCTTTATCAAAAACGAGAATTACAAATCCCTCATGGTCAACATTTCCTCGTTCGGATTCAAGCACGGAATCTTAAGGGATGCGGATCTCGTATTCGACGTAAGATTCCTCCCGAACCCCTATTATGTTGAGGAATTAAAGCACAAAACGGGCAATGACGCGGAAGTTCACGACTTCGTAATGCAGTTTGACGAAGCCGGCGAATTCCTCGCAAAGATAAAAGATCTGCTGGATTTCCTGATACCCAATTATATTAAAGAAGGCAAGAATCAGCTTGTCATCGGCATCGGATGCACCGGCGGAAAACACAGAAGCGTAACTCTCGCCAACGAAATCTACAAAGCGTTGAAGAACGATGACAGAGAGTACGGAGTAACCATCAATCACAGAGATATAGGAAACTGATATGTCGGGAAGCGCAACTTCTTTTTCGAACAAAGTAAAGGAAGAACTCTTGAAAAACATTCCCAGGCAGCGTCACTGTTCTATAGCCCAGATTGCCGTAATAATAGCGGCGGCGGGCAAAATCACCCCCAATTCCCTGGTTGTTAAGAGCGATAATGAACGAATTGCTCAAAAATACTTTACTTTATTGAAGAAAACATTTAATATAAATTCTGACGCCTTTAAAGATAAAGGCTTTTTTGGAGTGTCTGTTTCAAGAAAAGAGGACGTTTACGAGATTTTACAGGCCGTAAAAATTCTGAACGCAAACGGAAATCCGAACTATTTCAAAGGTATTGTTCCGGATGTTTTGTTAAAGACGGGATGCTGCAAAAGAGAATTTCTGAAAATGGCGTTTGTCATGTTCGGCACGGTAAATGCCCCGGAAAAGGGCTCGCATCTTGAATTCGTATGCGAAAACGAAGAGCACGCCGATCAGATAATAAGAGATCTTGCGTATTTTGAAGTCAAAGCAAAAAAAGGCATCCGCAAAAACAGATTTGTGGTTTACCTTAAAGACAAGGCACAGATAGCCGACTTCCTTCGCGTGGTCGAAGCGAACGTGGCTACGATGAATTACGAGCATACGCTGATTGTAAGGGAAATAGCGAACAACACCAACAGAGCGGTTAATTGCGAAGTTGCCAACAGTCAGAAGAAAATAAATGCTGCTTTAAAACAAATCGAAGATATCAACTATTTAAACGAATGTATTGGACTTTCAAATCTTCCCGACACCTTAAAGGGTGTTGCGACGGCAAGAATTGAAAATCCCGACGTGGGGCTTAAGGAACTTGGGGAGTTAATGAAGCCGCCTCTCGGCAAATCAGGAGTCAATCACAGACTTCGCAAGATTAGCGAGCTGGCACAAAAACATCGTGAGAAAGATGCATAGTTTAGGAGGAAATCATGGTTGAGAGAGAAATCGAAATCAAATTAGCCGGTGGACTTGAAGCAAGACCTGTAGCAATGCTTGTACAGGTAGCAAGTCAGTATGAGAGCAGTGTTTATATTCAAACAGGCGAAAATAAAAGAGTCAACGCAAAGAGCATTATGGGCATGATGAGCCTCGGACTTAACGCAGGGGAAAAAGTTGTTGTTGAGACTGACGGTTCCGATGAGGAAGCTGCAATCAATCATATTGAAAAATATTTGAGCGGCGACAATTAATCAACGTAATGAAAAAACTTTTATTTTTGTACAATGCCCATTCGGGCAGAGAAAAAATAAAGAGCAAACTGGTAAGCATTATCGACATCTTCGCCAAAGCCGGTTTTGAAATAACGGTCCATCCCACGCAGGCCAAAGACGATGCGACCAATACAATTTTAACCGACGGAAAACATTACGATACCATAGTTGTATCGGGCGGAGACGGAACACTTGATGAAGCCGTAAAGGGAATGATTGCAATCAACAAAAAAATCCCCCTGGGATACATTCCCGCCGGCAGCACAAATGACTTTGCCAAGAGCATGGGTATTTCTTCGGATATGACCAAAGCTGCGGAAACGGTTATATACGGAGAGGAATTTCCGTGTGACGTGGGACGGTTCAACGATTCGTATTTCGTTTATATAGCCGCGTGCGGAATTCTTACCGAAGTTTCATACGAAACAAAACAGGAATACAAGAATGTGTTCGGACACATGGCTTACGTTCTTGAAGGAATCAGATCCGTCGGAATGGGCAATTTCAAACCCATCGAAATGACGATTAATGTCGGAGACAGAGTCATCAAGGATTCCTTTATCTACGGAATGGTAAGCAATTCGACATCCGTCGGCGGTTTCAAGAGTCCGCTTTTTAAGGAAGTACAGTTAAACGACGGAAAATTCGAGGGAATTTTCGTAAGATATCCCGAAGATCCCACGGATTTAAATGCGGTTCTCGCTTCACTCATCGCGGGTGAGCCCGATGCCGAATACATGTATTATTTCAAAGCAAGCGAGTTCACGATAACGAGCGAAGAGCCGGTGGCATGGACGCTGGACGGTGAAAACGGCGGAAGCCACACCGAAATAAACATTAAGAATTTAAAACAGGCTGTTACGATTTTCAAACCCGTAAAAAAGAAAAAATAAATTCAGGCATCGGTCGAAAAAGACCGGTGCTTTTTTAATGCACCGATTGCGGTAAGAATAACAAGCAGATAGAAAATATGTATGTTTTATGATAAAATATCAGTGGTTGTTATCACTTTATTTTTCGCGGAGGGACGGCAATGGCAAATATTAATCAGGTTTTTCTGGCAGAGATGTCCGATGCACTGAGCACAGACAGAAGACTTACTTCTTGCGACAGGGAAATGCAGCAGTATGTTGATATTCAAAAAGAGCGCCTTAAAAAGAAGGGGCTTGCTTTGGATTATGATTTTACGGGCAGGGGTATATCTCCCGACGGACACGAAACCGGCTGGGAAGCGAGGGACGAGCATTATTTTGCCAGGATGTGGACAAGCTCCAACAAATACAAACGCGAACTTAAAAAGAACGGCAAAACCATCAAAAAAAAGAAAATGAATGCCAATGTATGGTCGATAGTGATTAACTATATCAACGGCAGCAATATGGAAGACGAAATTTACGTATGTCCGAACTGCGGCAATCCCGAAAAGATCAAAGCCCTGACCGAGGGATGTCCGTATTGCAATACATCGTTCAAAATGGATGAACTGTATCCCAAGATTGTAGCTTACAACATCGTGGAAGATTATTCCAAAGACAAAAAGGAAATGCTGAAATTTTATTTCATCGTATGCGGCATAACAATGGGCGTTATGCTCGTCGGAATTCCGATTCTCGGTCTGGTCGTGGCAGTTTTGGCCGCAATCGTACTGGCATTTGCCAATGCGGATATCGAGATGGTCGGTCAGGTTATGATGTTCCCGCTCGGTCTGGTCGTGCAGGGCCTTTTTAGCGCTCCTTTTATGGGTTTTATAATCGCCGGATTCATTCTTATTTTAAAACTTTTAATAGGGGCAGCAGAGTCGGCTCCTCTTTTGGGAACTTTTAAATCGCATAAATTATTTGAGAACGAACTGAAAAAATACGGTCAGGACTTCATGCCCCAATATTTCATGAGCCAGACCGTGGCAAAAATGAAATCCGTTATTTACAGCGACAATCCTTCGGATCTGCCTTTTTATGCGGGCGGAGCCTTAAGCGAAGATATGAAGGATATCGTTGATGTATTTTTCAGGGGCGCGTTTGACTTTAAGAGCGTCGAAGTCAAAAACGGCATAGCTTACGTTTCGGGCGACGTATATACCAGGGTACTCAGCGAGCGCAACGGAAAAGTTTCCGACAAAGACAGAATATTCCATATCAACATGAGAAAGAATATCTCCAAAAAGAGCAGTCTTAACTTCTCCGTTTCGAAATTCATGTGTCCCTCCTGCGGCGCAAGCTTTAACGCATACAGACACAAAACATGCCCTTCCTGCGGCAATCCGTACAATTTGGAAGACGAAGAATGGATGATTGATTCCATTAAGTAACAGGGGCGAGATCGTTAACAGATGAAAAGAATCAAAATTCAAATTAACAAAACCGAGAGAGAATATGACGTATATGCGCTTTTAACGTCTTTTTTCCCCGGCACCGAAGCTGTTACCGGCGAAGAGGCGGACAATATCGACGGTGTTTTTGAGGTATCGGAAAACGGCGGAAAGGTTAATTTGAGACTTGATTTCGACGGTATAAAAGAAGCCGAAGAATTCGTCGTTTCGTCCGAAAAGGACGAAGCAAAAAAAGAATTCGGAATAAGACTTTACGATTTTCTCTCAAAGGCGACCGGAAAAGAACTTCCCTGGGGAAATCTCACGGGCATTCGTCCGACCAAATTAATCCGCACCATGATTGAGGAAGAGGGCGGCGAAGATGTTTTAAATACCGTCAGGGAAAGAGCCTACGCAGAAAGAAGACTTCGCGGTGAAAAGCTCGAGCTTGGAATCGATATCGCGCTTCGCGAGACGGAAATAATGTCAAGGATTCATCATACGGACGGCTACAGCGTATATGTCGGCATTCCTTTCTGCCCGTCCACATGTCTTTATTGTTCTTTTACATCAAATCCCGTTTTTAAATACAAAGACAAAATAAAGGACTATCTTCTTGCGTTAAAAAAGGAACTTGAGTGGACCGCATCGAACATGTCGGACAAATACCTTGATACGATTTATATAGGCGGCGGCACGCCGACGACTCTGGGGGCGGAACAGTTCGACGAACTTCTTTCGTACATAACAACAATACTTCCGTTTGAACATGTCAAAGAATTTACGATAGAGGCGGGAAGAGCGGACAGCATTACCGCGGAAAAACTCGATGTTATCAGAAAATATCCGATAAACAGAATCTCGGTCAATCCCCAGACCATGAGCAACGAAACGCTTAAACTGATCGGCAGAAACCACACGGTCGAGCAGTTTGTCGAGGCGTTTAAACTGGTACGCGAAAAAGGATTTGAAAACATAAATACCGACATTATCATAGGCCTTCCGGGCGAAACCATCGAAGATGTAAAGCACACGATGGACGAACTTGTCAAACTTACGCCCGACTCGCTTACGGTTCATTCTCTTGCGATAAAAAGAGCATCGCGATTGAAGAGATGGATGGATGAAAACGAACTTGAAATCACGATGGATTACGACGAAGCGATGAGAATCTGCGCAGAGGGCGCAAAGGCAATGGGGCTTAATCCGTATTATCTCTATCGTCAGAAACAGATGGCCGGAAACCTCGAAAATACCGGTTATTCCCTCCCCGGCAAAGAAGGTCTTTACAACATTCTGATCATGGAGGAAATTCAGTCGATAGTCGCAATCGGTGCGGGAAGCGTATCCAAATGTGTCCATGATAACGGACTGATCGAAAGATGCGACAACGTAAAAGACATAGATTTGTATCTTGAAAAGACGGATGAGATGATTAATCGTAAAACTCTGCTTTTCACGGGCGGCGCATAAGAAAAGATTGGGGGAAAGATGAATAAAAAACAGATCAGAGATATTATTTTAATCGTGAATGACGGATTTCAGTTATTGGTAAGCATTCTTCTTGTTCTTGCGGGAATAGGCGGAATCCTATGGGTTATTTGGGAATCGTGTACTCTGATCGGCGCCGGAGGCTGGGCCGCGGTCGGTTTTGCAATTATCCTGCCTTTGCTTATTGCTTTTGTGGCGGTGGTTTTGATTCCTTCGATTTTGCTCGGATTCGCATCGACAACGCCGGTAATACTCGGAATAGTCAGATTAAAAGCCAAAAAAGAAAGCGTAAAACAAAAATTATTGATCTTTAACATAATCGGGCTGTTAATCAGTTCCGTACTTACATTTGCGGGGTCATTCGGTGTCGAATACGTAATCAGACATTATATTTCAAGCAATCCCGTCAAATTGAATTCCGCTTTAAATGCCGCCAACGGATTCATCAGGACGGTTCCGATTATCATGCTGATATTTAACGCTTTATTGCTGATATTTACCGTATATGCCGAAATCCCGACCCTGACCGAAGATAACGAAGAATGGAAGGATAATTAAAAAGCGGCCAAAGAGGCGCTCTTTCTTAAAAAAGAATAAATTCTTGCAGTAAGGTTGAGTCTGCAATAAAATAAAATTCGGAAAAAATACGGAATGAAATATTCCGATAATATATGAAAGCGAGAATCAATATGAAATCTTATATCGAAGAAACAAATTTTTTCAAAGGGATTAACCCCGAAGAAATCGCGAAGAAATACGGCACTCCCGTATACGTATACAACGAAGAAAACATAAGGGAGCACATGAAGGATGTTGCAAACGTTATCACAAAATATCCTTACCGTGCCAATTATTCGATGAAGGCAAACAGCAATCTGACCATCCTTAAGATGGCGCTCGAAGAAGGGCTTAACGCAGACGCAATGTCGGAAGGCGAAATGAGACTTCTTATTAAAGCGGGTTTCCCTTCGGACAGAATTTTCTTCGTACCCAATAACGTAGACAAATCGGAACTTCAGTTTGCCATCGACCACGATATCATGGTAAGTCTCGACAGCCTCGATCAGCTCGATTTGTTCGGACAGCTTAATCCCGGCGGAAAATGTTCCGTAAGAATCAATCCCGGCGTAGGCGCGGGTCATCATGAAAAAGTTGTTACCGCAGGAAAGAAAACCAAATTCGGCGTAGCGGAAGAAGACGTTGACAAAATCTTTGAAATCGCAAAGAAATACAACCTTACGATTGCGGAAATCAATCAGCATGTAGGTTCGCAGTATCTCGATCCCGAACCCTTCCTTCAGGCGGTTGAAAACTTCTTAAGAATAGCGGAAAAGTTCGACAGCCTCGAATACATCGATTTCGGCGGCGGATACGGAATTCCCTATCATAAGCTTGACGACGAAGCAAAATTCGACATGGAATCTTTTACAAAGAGATTCACCGCACTCCTTGATGCATATGCACAAAAGCACAAGGACAATCTGCCTCTCTTTAAGAGCGAACCCGGCAGATACTGCGTTGCGGAAGGCGGCGTAATACTCGGAAGAGTGCATGCGACAAAGCAGAACGCAGGCAAGAGATACGCAGGTACCGACATCGGTATGAACGTGCTTGCGCGCCCCACGCTTTACGATTCGTATCATGAAATCGAAGTGCTTCACGAAGGCAAAGCCGTAAGCAGAGACGTTCTCGAAGAAGTAAGCGTATCAGGTAACATCTGCGAATCGGGCGACCTTCTTTGCAAGGAAAGACCCGTTGCTCATATCGAAACAGGCGATCTTGTATGCGTACTCGACGCAGGCGCTTACGGTTACTCGATGAGCTCAAGCTACAACACCCGTCCCCGTGCTGCGGAAGTGCTTATCACAAAGGACGGAAAGGACAAACTCATAAGAAGAAGAGAAACATACGACGATCTTTTCGCATTGTTCACGGAATAGGAAAATTACGAAAGGCGCAGATTTTCTGCGGTTTGAATTATGGAATTAAAAGAAATACTTTCAAAAGTCGATCACACGCTGCTCGGAGTGGATTCCACCTGGGATGAGATAAAAGTTATCTGCGACGACGCCGTAAAATACGGAACCGCTTCGGTCTGCATTCCCGCCGCATATGTCAAAAAAGCGGCAGAATACATCAAGGAAGAAGCCATGGAGCAAAAACTTCCGCCGGTAAAGGTTTGCACCGTAATCGGATTTCCGAACGGGTATTCCACGACGGCGGCAAAATGCTTTGAGGCCGAGGAAGCCATTGCAAACGGCGCCGACGAAATCGATATGGTAATCCATGTCGGAGCGCTTAAGGCAGGGGATTACGAAGTAGTATTAAAAGACATCAAATCCGTCAAGACCGCATGCGGCGACAAGATTTTGAAAGTCATCATCGAAACATGTCTTCTGACGGATGAAGAAAAGATAAAAATGTGTGAAATAGTCAACGAATCCGGCGCGGATTACATCAAAACATCCACCGGTTTTTCCAAGGGCGGAGCCACAAAGGAAGACGTTGCACTTTTTGCAAAATACGTTAAGGAACCTGTTAAAATCAAGGCGGCAGGCGGTATTTCGTCGCTTGAAGACGCCGAAGATTTTATAAAGCTCGGAGCTGACAGACTGGGTACGAGCAGAATCGTAAAAATCGTAAAGAACGCGGGAAAATAAAAGACGTTCTTTAGAAGCAGTGTAAATGGGAACGGAAGAAGAGAATTCACAATTAAATACGAATGAAGATTTAAGCGAAAAAAAAGAAGGCAAAAAACCAAAGACCGGGGCGGGCGCGATTGCAATCGATCTGCTTGCCGGAGTGGCGGTAGGCGCCGGAGCGATATTACCGGGATTCAGCGGGGGAGTTTTATGCGTTGTTCTCGGAATGTATCCTCTTGTCATGGAGCTTTTTTCACATCCGATAAGGGCGCTTAAAAAGAACTTCCTCGTGTATATTTTAATAGGCATCGGCTGGGCCGTCGGTTTTTTTGCGGTCTCGAATCTTATCAAATTCATGTATGCGAGGTATGAAGTTTTTACGGTCTGGACTTTTATCGGCATGATTTTCGGAAATATTCCCTCGCTTTACAAAGAGGCGGGCAAAAAGGGAAGAAGCAGGAGCTCATTCGTTTCGATGGCGGTGGCTTTTGTCGTAATGTTTGCCCTGCTTTTCGGCGTATCGATGATTCCGAACGTAAATATCACTCCGAATATCGGATGGTATCTTTTCGCCGGATTCATGTGGGGATTAAGCATTATAATTCCGGGTCTGACGAGCTCTTCCATAATGATGAGCCTTGGCATTTACGAATCCTTCAATGCGGGACTTGCGGGATTTAAACCCGCAGTCGTCATTCCATGGGTCGTCGGAATGCTTCTTACCGCGGCGGCGCTTGCGCGAATCGTCGAATATATTTTCAAAAAGCATTATTCCGAGGCTTTTCACGCGGTTATCGGAATAGTCGTATCATCGACGCTTATGATCTTTCCGATCTTTGAAAAATATACCGTTTGGGGTGTGCTCATTTCACTTCTTTGCGCGCTGACGGGATTTGTTGCAGCATATTTCTTAAGCAATTTTAAGATACAGGGGCAGGAATAAGAGAAAGGCAAAAAATGAAAATCAACTTACTTAAAGATTATCCGTACTTTTACGAAACACACATGCATACCAATCAGGGCAGCGCATGCGGCCAGAACACGGGTTACGAAATGGCAAAGGCATGCTGCGAATTCGGATATGCGGGCGCATTCGTGACGGATCACAACTGGGGCGGAAACACATGCATCAGCAGGGAACTTCCCTGGGATGAATGGATGAGACAGTACGCAAAAGGATATGAGGACGCCAAAAGATTCGGCGACGAAAACGATTTTGACGTATTTTTCGGAATGGAGACGGGTTACAGGGGAACCGAGTTTTTGATCTACGGTTTAAGCCCTGAAGAATTCATCAATATTCCCGCGATAAGAACATGCTCGATAGAGGAACAGTATTCGATTGTAAAAGAAGCCGGCGGAATGGTTTCCCAGGCGCATCCTTACAGAGTGGAACCATATATTCCCGAAGTGAGGACTTTCCCGGATTACGCGGATGCAATCGAAGCATACAACGCGACTCATTCGAGTCCTTTGAGCCAAAGCCACAACATAGCGGACTGGAACGACAATGCGATGAAGCTTGCACTTGACAACAACAAGCCCATAACGGCCGGTTCCGACACGCATTCGACCATACTTTTCGGCGGCGGAATGGCATTCAAAAAGCGCCTTAAGGACAGCAGGGATTTTTGCAGGGCGGTGCTTGAAAACGAGGATTACATCATCTCCGACGGAGTGTATTGGAGGGATAAAAAAGGGCAGATTATCGCTTCTTTGGAAATCAGATAAAACGGGCAAAAACAGGGGCGAAAAAGCGCTCAAACAGGCTTAAAATTTGACATTCGCATATTTTTTTGATAATATTTCATCTAAGCAACATTTTTGGATATCCCGGGTTTTTAGATTTTAAGAGTGTTATTTGTAGCTTAAGTCGAAAGATACAGATTACAAAATTGGTTATTTTATGTTAGGAAATTTTAAAATGCGCATTACTGCTTTAACATGCGCATCGGTATTATCAATAATAAGCATCGGGGCGTCGCCTTTCAAGATAAGCGACAAGCCTGACGGCGGAGTGAGTTTAAACGTACCTGAAGTCGAATTCGATTCGTTTGTACTTGAGGGAGGTGCGGCCGAAATTACCGAGAGAGACGTATATATCGAGGTAATCGAAAAGGCAGCGCTTAAAGAAACCGAAGTCGTTGAGGAAGAACCCGAAGAAGAAATCAACTTCGTTATGGCCAATGTCCAGAATTCGGTTAACGTTCGTGCCGAAGCCAATACGGATTGCGAAGTGGTCGGAATGCTGTACAACAAGTGCGGTGGTACCATTCTCGAGTATGGCGACGGTTGGACAAAGATCGAATCAGGCGAACTCGTCGGATGGGTCAGAAACGATTTTCTTTATTTTGGAGAAGATGCGAAAGAATATGCGGAAAAAGTCTGTGACAAGATTGCCCGCGTAAACGTAGAATGTCTTCGAATAAGAAAAGGTCCCAGCACGGATTCCGAGACGGACGGACTTTTCGAAATCAATTCGGAATGGACCGTTCTGGAAGAACTCGAAGACTGGGTTAAAGTAGATTATAAAGGCGCAGTAAGATATGTTTCCGCCGAATATGTGGATGTCGAATCCTTCATTGAAAACGGCGAAACGATGGAAGAGATTAAGGCCCGCGAAGCAATAGCCGCTCTCGAAAAGGCTAAGCTTACGGCCAATCAGGGTGCTTATGCGGCAACCGACGAAGAGACAACTCTTCTCGGAGCCATTATTCAGGCCGAAGCCGGCAACCAGTGCTATGACGGCAAACTCGCCGTAGGTGCGGTGGTATTAAACAGAGTTAAATCTCCGAGATACCCCAACACCATCAGAGAAGTCATCTATGCTCCCGGACAGTTCGGACCCGCAAGCAACGGATCGCTTGACGTAGTACTTACAAACGGTGTCAATGCGGAATGCATGCAGGCGGCAAAGGAAGCGCTTGAAGGCGCAACCACGGTCGGAGACGCCAAGAATTTCCACAGAGCCGGATCCGGAGAAAGCGGCATCATCATCGGAGCACACGTATTTTACTAAGGCATGTTTGATTACAAGAGATTTGCGAAAGACGCGGAATTTGTCTTTTGGCAGAATCGCAGTATAAATATGAGATTAAGCCATATGTATAATCATATGGCTTTTGTAATTAAAAGTAATAAAGGTTTTTAATACCTGCATCATCGGAGGGAAGAAGATGGGTATCAGGTTAAAAGGAAAGGATTTCCTTACTTTAAAAGATTTCACAAAGGAAGAAATCGAGTACATGCTCGACTTGTCGGCAAAACTTAAATACAAAAAGAAAAACGGCATTCCCATGGACGAACTTAAGGGAAAGAACGTTGTTCTTATTTTCGAAAAGACAAGTACGCGTACGAGATGTTCTTTTGAAGTAGGCGCTTTCGATCTCGGAATGCATGCGACGTATCTCGATCCGAGCAGCTCGCAGATCGGCAACAAAGAAAGCATTGCGGATACCGCAAGAGTGCTGTCGAGAATTTATGACGGTATCGAATACCGCGGATTCGAGCAGTCGATAGTGGAAGAACTTGCGAAATATTCGGATGTTCCCATCTGGAACGGTTTGACCAACGAATACCATCCCACCCAGATGCTTGCGGACATGCTTACAATCAGGGAACAGCTCGGTTCCCTTGAGGGCAAGAAACTCACATACATGGGCGATGCAAGATACAACATGGGCAATTCATACATGATAGCATGCTCCAAAATGGGTATGCATTTCACGGCATGCGCTCCCGCCAAATATTTTCCTTCCAAGGAACTTGTGGCCGAATGCGAAGAATACTGCAAAATCTCGGGCGGTAGCATAACCCTTACCGAGAATGTGGAAGAAGGCACTAAGGGTGCCGACATCATCTGTACCGATGTCTGGGTATCGATGGGCGAACCCGATGAAGTATGGAAAGAGCGTATCGAAGATCTGACGCCCTACAGGGTAACGATGGATGTTATGAAGAATGCGGGCGAGGGCGCGATTTTCCTTCACTGCCTGCCTTCGTATCACGATCTTAAGACCAAGATCGGCAAAAAGATCGGCGAGAAATTCGGACTTGAAGAAATGGAAGTTACGGACGAAGTTTTCGAATCTTCCTATTCGAGAGTATTTGAGGAAGCCGAAAACAGAATGCACACAATCAAAGCGGTAATGGCGGCTACGCTCGGCGCTTTTGAGAACGAATAAAGGTGAAAAATGGCTGATAACGGTAAAATAGTTCTCTGCGGCTCAAATGCCTATGAGAAAAAATATTATTTCAACAAAGATTTCGATAAAATTCCCGAATCGATAAAAGAAGATCTGCACATCATGTGCGTTCTTTTTACGGAAGAGGTCGGCGGCGTTTTTCTTATCGCTTTCGATGAGGACGGCGCACCGATTATTCAGACGGATTCGGACGAAAACGATTTTTATTATGACGAAGTCAGCGCAGGTCTTTTGGTAAAGGAAGTTCAAAAGAACAAGAGAGAACTTTTCGAGGCGCTCGGTCTTTATTACAGAGTGTTTGTCTTAAAAGAAGATCCTGCCGTGATTTTGGCTCAATCGGGTGTAAGGGACGAGTGATTTCGGAGGTAGAGAATGTTACTTGTATGTGATGTCGGAAATACCAATATCAACTTCGGCGTTTACGAAGGAGACGAACTTAAGGTAAAGTTTAAGATTATGTCCAAAATGTCCAGAACATCGGACGAATTCGGAGTCATCATTCTTGAACTTTTGGAGCATAACAATATCAGTCTTGAAGACATTGAAGGCTGCATTATCGCATCGGTTGTTCCGAACGTAATGCATTCCCTCGTCAATGCGCTCAAAAGATATGTGAACAAGAACCCTCTCATCGTGGGCCCCGGAATCAAAACCGGTATCAAAATCATTACGGAGGCTCCCAAGGAAATCGGTGCGGACAGAATCGTCGACGCGGTTGCCGCTTATGATATTTACGGCGGACCGGTACTTGTTATCGATTTCGGAACCGCAACGACATACGACCTTGTTACCGCCAACGGCGAATTTGCCGCAGGTATCACGGCACCCGGCATTAAGATTTCGGCCAAGGCTTTGTGGGAAGACACCGCAAAACTTCCCGAGATCGAAATCAAAAAACCAGCTTCCATCCTTGCGCAGGAAACGATTTCGTCAATGCAGGCGGGACTTGTTTACGGTCAGATAGGACAGACCGAATATATTATCAAAAAGGTCAAGGAAGAGTCGGGACTTACCGATCTTAAGGTGGTTGCGACGGGCGGACTCGGAAGCATCGTCAGCGAAGAAACCGAAATGATTCAGGAATACGACAGAAACCTTACGATGCACGGACTTAAACTTATTTACGAGAAGAATGCGAGAAAATAGTTTTATGGATAAAAAACAAAAAACAATCAAAATTTTGGTATTGGCAATAGCGATAATATGCGGCGTGGCAGCAGTGTCGGTTATTTCTTCGGGACTTTCCGTCATGATTTACAAATCCAACACACCGCGAATCATCATGAAACAAAACGTGACCGTTTATGAGGGCGATACGATTTACTTATCGGATATAGTCGAAACTTCTGACAACGTAAAAGGATATCTTCTCGGCGCGGAATGGGCAGGAAGCTCCGAAACGAACGGTTCGCCCGACACCAGAGGACTCGGACCCGACGACGAATCGCGTCATCAGATTACGATAAGCGAAGGAACGGGAAAGCTTAGAATCTATGTTACGGCATGGGGAAGCAATCACGAATTCACCGGCGGCGAGACCGTAATCAACGTTATTGCAAAATAACCCTGAGACAATGATGCAGATAGGAAACGTAAATATCAAAAACGAATATATATTGGCTCCGATGGCAGGTTTCACAGACCTGCCTTTTCGTCTTATTTGCTCCAAAATGGGCGCCGGAATGGTTTGCATGGAAATGATATCCGCGATGGCGATAACATACAAGAACGTCAAGACTTTCGAGATGTTAAACATCCATCCGGACGAAAGCATCGTGTCACTCCAGCTTTTCGGGAAAGACCCGCATATTCTGGCAGAAGCGGCGAAGATGATTGACGAATATCCCTTTGACATACTCGACGTAAACATGGGCTGTCCCGTCAAAAAGATAGTCGATAACGGAGAGGGAAGCGCACTCATGAAAGACCCGGTTTTAATCGGCAAAATAGTCGAGGCGCTTGTGGGCGCATCCGGCAAACCCGTAACGGTTAAAATTCGCTCGGGATTTGACGAAGAGCATATCAATGCGGCTGAAGTCGCAAGGATAGCGTACGAGAGCGGAGCGGCGGCCGTGGCTGTTCATGCGAGAACCAGAAACCGCTTTTACGAGGGAGAGGCCGATTGGGATATTATCCGTCAGGTCAAAGAGAGCATACCGATACCGGTTATCGGAAGCGGAGACGTAAAAGACATCGAAAGTTCCGACAGGATGAAAAAAGAAACCAAAGCCGACGGAATCATGGTGGGGCGTGCCGCAAGAGGAAACCCGTGGATATTCAAAAGCCTCAGCGAAAATAAGGAATATAAACCCGACAATGACGAGATTGCGGATATGATTTTAAACCATCTGGATCTTCTCGTTATAGCCAAGGACGAATACAGAGCACTTCGAGAAATGAGAACCCACGCCGCTTTTTACACCGCGGGAATGAAAAATTCGGCCGCTTTCAGGCGGGAAATCAATTTCACGCAGACGATTGACGAGTTTGTCAAAAAGGTCAACGAAATACGCGAAATGAATTGAAAACAGGCGTTGTTATATGCAGTTGACACGTTTTACAAGTATAAGGTATAATATGAATTTGCAGTAGTTTGACCATTGCATAATTAGTTTAAAAGGAGATTAGCCATGGCAGAAGAAAAAAAGAACCTCTTGACCCGTGAAGGTCTTGAAAAATACGAAGAGGAATTACATTATTTAAAAGTCACCAAGCGTGAAGA
>JAEEGL015809459.1_pt1 | contig 26623 bp, 51 predicted proteins | sample 9134231 | NCBI WGS metagenome assembly JAEEGL01 (sample SAMN16246548, study PRJNA631951) | gut metagenome | biome: gut microbiome; feature: rumen; material: fiber-attached | host: Bos | place: Iran: Karaj | collected 2018-10 | reverse complement strand
TAATTCCTAATATTATTTCAGAAATTGAAAAAGGATTAAAAATAAGATTATCCCCAGTAAAACTTTCTGAAGTATAGAAAGAATTAAAAGAATAGTTTTTACCTAAAATTGAATCTAATGGTGAACAAGAGATTCCAACTACGGAAACTCAAGAAGAAAAAAGAAATAAAAAACAGAATACTACTTTAAGACAACTTAAAAATTCTATATTTAGAGGAAGTAATTTATTATTTGATTATCATTAGAAAGAATTTTCTAAACAAATTAGAGAAACTATTATATATAATCCTAATAAAAAACAAAGAAGTTTAGTTTATGATTAGAAAACTTTAAATGAAAATTTAAAATAGTATAAATAGAATTTATATGAAACTATTTATGAGTATTGTAGGCAGAATAATATAAAAGTTCCCCAGCATAGAAGTTATTATTATTCAGATAATACTGTTGCTGGAGAAGAAGTTTTAGATATATTTTATAAATATTTAATGGGAATAGACCCAGATCAAAGACTAGAATTATTAGAAAAATCTTGGGAAAATTTAACATTAGGAAATAATTCTAAAAATATTAATTTATTACAAGCTGCAAATGCTTATATAACAATAAACAAATTTGATGATTTAATTAAAAATACAGTTGGAAATTATATTTAGTATAATAAAAAATTAGATGAACCAATCAATAATATTGATCATAATGGAACAACTACCATAAAATATAAATATAATTTTGGCAGAAGATAGTCTAATATGCAGAAAAATTTCGGAGAAGAAATGTCGAACGCATTAGATAAAATGGGTAACTTTGCTAAATTCTTAATAGAGTCTATTCCTAAAATAGATAGTAGTGAGAATTTAACCTAGATTTAGTTTATTAATGCAATGTTGCATTTTAAAACTGCTCTTAGAAAACTGCCTGATACTAGTGTATACAATGTTTATAAAAAAGCATTAAGTTCATTACACAAAGAACCAAAAGAAAGATGGAAAGAGGCTTTAGATGCATTTGCTAATGAATCTAATTATGATGTATTTATTACAACTGGAAGAATGACTCCAGAAGATGTAAACATTATACAATCTATTTAGAAATTTATTTATGGTAAATATGAAAAAGATAAAGAAAATTCTTTATATAGATTGGAACAAAATGTACATAATTTAATAGGATATAAAGAATTATATTCATTAGTAGATACAATATTGGGAACAATAGATTCTATTTCAGAAATAAATTATTCTGAAGTTGTTTGGGATTATGAAACAAATGCTTCTATTACAAGAATTAAAAGAAAATATTTTAACAATAAGTAGAAACTGGATTTAATTAGCGGAATAAATCAGGAAGCTTCTAATCCATTGACTTTATCTTAGAAAGAAAAATATCATATTTCTTATATGTCAGGCCCTTTTTCTTTTTAGATTGGAAGTTCAATTGTTGTTATTAAACCTAAAGCTTATTCAGAATTTGGTATTTTCGACGATAGCCTAGAAGTTACTATAAATGGAAAATCTATTAATTCTTATTTTAAAGATGTAAATTTAGTTGGAGCTGATAATAGAAGAAATATTTTATAGGCTACTGGAAATTTAATTGGTTAGGATCATACATAGAAAGAGATTGCTCAAGATAAATTAAATAAGGAATTTTTAGATTTATTAAAGTATATTGACGAAGTATTAACTACAGGATTATCAATAAATAATGAATCTTTATAGAAATTTTTTATTTATAATACGCAATCTGAAAAAGGATTAGAAGATTTAGTAATAGCTGCCTCAAGAACATATCTTGTGAAAGATATACAGAGAAGATTTGAAGAATCAATAGATAGAAATGAAATAAATCCAGAAACAAACAAAGTTTATAATAAAAGAGATCTACATGATTGGATTAAAAACAATAAATCTTTAATTCCTATAGTATAGTTTACAAAGGAAGTAAATAAAGAAAATAAAAAGTATTTTGGAAATTTATTAGGAATCCCATATTTAAAGCCTGTTCAATTTAAAGAAAGTTGGATAGACAGATTAGGAACTGCTTAGGCAATATTAATGGGAGAATCTTTAAAGGCTGTTACAAAAAATGCAGACGGAAAAAGTATTCCTAACTATTCTCCAGCTTTTCTTGGGGGAGATATTTGGGAAGTAATGGCCAGAAATAATGAAAATTCAACAACTAAAAGACTATTATTTTCAACTAAATCTAATGCTATAAAAAATATTATTATAGATACTGATGTTAGAAATGCTGAAGGAAAATCAAAACAAGTAAAAGATATGACTGAAGCAGAGCTCTAGTATCATTTCTTTATTAATAAATTTATATTGCCTTATAAATTAAACGATAATGAAGAAAAACCATATCATGCTTTTTATGCACAACCTACAGTTTATGCTGATAAAAGTAAATTTATTGGATATGATATAAACTTAGCTGATATAGGAATTACTGATTTAAAGGATGATGAAAAAATAATATAGATGATATAGGAAAGTCTAGGAGAGTATTTTTCTGAAGTATAGAAAAATATATTAAATGACTATTCTAAATTATTTACTTTTACTAAATTAATTAATAATTTTGTAGAACTTAATAAAAGAAATCCCTATTCAAAAGAAATAAATGCTATTAAATAGTAGATAATAGAGTCACCTTAGTTAACAATTTAGGAAATTTAGAATGAATTAAAGTCTAGAACTTTAAATCAGTTAATTAATGAAGTTGTACAATATAATGAAATTTATAAAGACTCTCCTATAGAATTAATCTAGGATTTACATTATAGAAATATTAATGGAAGATTGGGTTTAAATGAAATATTAATTTATCGAAATGAATATTTCTTTAAAAATCTTCCACAAATGATGGAAAAAGCTACATAGGATTATGTAAATACTCTATTAAACAGTGGTGTTATATTTGATACTAATGCAGGATTTAGAGAAGCATTAGACTCAGTAGCAACTGCAGCTGGAATAAAAATTAATGACTGGTTAGATTCTTCTGGAATGTTAGTATTAGCTAAAAGACATGCTGAAAATGGGGATATATTTATAGTTGGAGGAGAAGAAATTACAGATTTCACAAATGTAGAAATTAATCCATTATTAAGAAAGTATACATTATTACATAATTTAATTAATAATAATCTTAAAGAAAGTATATTTGGGGTAGATAGTATTCATAAAGTCAAATTAAAACCTGCTGAATTAAGCGTACATGAAAAACAATTATTAGGTTTTGATTTATTAGAAAGCCCTGACTTAGTCGATGCTTTTGTATCTATTCAAGGAATAATAGATACTCATATGAAATCTTTAGGTCCAGATTCTACAGAAGAAGATATTAATGATTGGAAAGAAACATTAGATTCTTTTGAGGAAGTTAGACAAAAAATTATATCTCAAATAAAAAATATAGAAAATGCTGCTGATATAGCTCAACTAAAAAGAACTGTTACTGGACCTGGTACTATGAGATATTACTTACAGGGGACTTTAACAGGAATATTACCTACTTTAAGAGGGGCTATTATATAGGATGTTACTGCTTCTACTTTTAATTTTGAAGGAGAAACTAAAGAAAATTTGGAAGCTCATGACGGGGATGCCAAACTTAATCCAATAACGGCTATTTGGCAAAACAATTCTCTTCAAGATTCTGAAGTAGGAGACATAATTAAACCTCTTTGGTAGGTTGAAATTCCAACATATGGAGGAAAAAGACTTGTTAAATATGCTGCTTCTACTATAACCAATTCAATGATGCAAAATTCGGAATTAGCTGAAATTTCTATGTATCATATGTTTAAGAAAATGACTAATATATCTTGGGAAGGATAGTACTGGTCAGCTTAGAAAAATTTATTTAATTAGTATTCACATAGAAGAAATAATACTAATGTAAGTTTCTCTGATATAACACATTCTTCAGGTCCCTTATATTATAATGTTGGAAACAGAACTTTTCAAATTATAGGAATGGGATTTGAAAATGGAGTTTATTATACTGAAGAACAAGAAGTAAGAATTTTAAATTCTAATAACTCTATAGTGTCTGTTAAAGATTCATATGTAGTGTATCAACATTATTTTGATAATTAGGGAAATCATTATAAGATAAGAGAAGGAGAAGCTCTTCCAGAAGGACTTAGTATTGCTACTATTCCATAGGAATTAAATGATCCTACTAAACTACATACAATTAATAGTATATATGAATTGCATAAAGTATTTGGAGGCATATATTCTTAGGATTTTAAAGAAAAATAGTTTGTAACTTCTGATGCATCAATTAAAGCTGTAGCAGCTCTATTAAATATGGTTTCTGAACCTACTTAGAAATGTTTAGATGCAATAGCTAAAGGATCTTAGATAGAAGATACTCAAAGTTATTATTATTAGCCATTAAAATATAAAATGATTGATTATTTAATAAATCAATCCGCAATTAAAAATGGAACTGGAAATATTAATTTTAGTACAACTTATCTAAATCCTGAAAATGAATTAAATGATGTTACTAATGATGAACCTTTAAGAAGTATTGAAATGGATACTTAGAGGTATGGAATACAGTAGGATACTGAACATGAAGCAGATGAAGAAGAACTTACTGAAATGGGATAGGTTATTTCAGCCATTGATGCTGGAGGATATTATCATGAAGAGGTTGCAGAACTTTATAGAGCTATTGGACATCTTGCTCTGGAAGCTTCTAAAGTAGAATTATCTAAAATTGCCTTATTCAAGAATTTAAATAAGCAGGCAGAATCCTTAAAAGAAGGTTATGAAAAAGATAATTTAAAAATTCAGGCTTAGAATGTATTATATGATTTAATAGGCAGAACTTTAATTGAACATTTAAGTTTAAATAGAGGACAAAATGGAATAGCTGAAGGTCTGATGGACAGAATTAGTAAACACTTTGGAACTTCTACAGACCATTCCTTTGATGAAATTAAAATCGCTTTTAGTGATTAGGCTATTTATAATCGAGTAATATCTACCATAGCATCTATCTTAAATAGAAAATCTGTAAAAAGAAAATTTCCTGGGACAGGACAAGTTATGGCTGCTGGGTATAATATTGTTTAGTTATGGGATATTGATGGAAGAACTGCTCGATACGAAGATTTAATTAAAGAAGCTCTAGAGGCAGGATTTACGTCTGATTATACTACTCCAGAACAATTTAATAAGGATATTGTTAAAAAATATTTAGCCGATAGACAAACTAAATATGCTGAAAAATATACTAAAGTAATTCCTTTAAAAACTGATGGAACAAATTATGATGAAGATTTTTGGGAAGGATAGTTATAGCATATAAATCCAATAGATATTGTATAGTGTACTGTTGATAATAAAGTTTTAAAACCCTTTAAACTTGATAAAATTAGAGATTATTATAAATTCAAATATAATCCAATACAATATTTATTAGATAAGGGTTTAATAACTGAAATTCCAAAAGAGCTTAAAGTAGTAAAAAGAATAGACATTCCATCAAATTTAGCTCCTTTACGTTATAAGTTTGTATATGAGGATGAATAGGGAATAAAACATTCTAAAAACGTATACGATATTTGGGCTGTAAAAGATATGTACTTTTCTATAGAAGCATTTAAGAATTCTCTTGACCCAAGTCTATCAAAATATGAAAAAGATAAACTTGTAGAACAAGAGAGAATTAGATTGCGTAAAATTGAACAGAATGTTTTAAGTAATTTAGAAAGAAACATTTATATTGATAGAAATGGAAAAGAGCATCGTATTATAAAACAAGAAAATAGAGCAGCTCAAACTTTAATGTCTAATATATTTAGAACTAAATTTGGTTTAGAAGTTGGAGAATCTTTATATAGTGTATTGAAAGAAGGCCCAAAAAGATTTATTAAAAACCCATTAAAAATGCTCCCCCAACAAAATATCTATGATTTAGCAATGCTAAAATCTAATGGAGAAGGGGTTTTAGTGGCTTTTAATGATGACGAATTAAATTCAATTTAGGGATTTTATAAAGTTAAAGAAAAAGCTTTTTAGAATATAAATGAACATGAAGTAATTAAAGATGGCAATGCCTATTATGATTTAATAACAAAGGAAAAAATTTAGGGCAAAACATTAGATGGCCAGAATATTCATAGTTATATCTATTCTTTAGATTCTAATAATATGGAAATTATTCCAATAGCTATAAAGGTAGATGTATCAGATAAAATAGAATTTGATGGTGAAAATTATGTATATAAAGACACTAAAAAAGTAGTTTCAAAAGATTTAGATTTAAGTAGAAAATAGGATAAAATTTTATAGACAATTGAATTTGTTAATAAGAAATTAATCTCACCTAAACATTAGGATAAATATATTATTTATAATATTAAAGATAAATTAATAACTTCACTATTAGGAGAAAAATATATTTAGAACATTATTACTGGATTATATAAGCAAGATAATTACACATATATAATGCCAGCAAGATTTATTAATCCTAATAATGTTAAATCAGTTAAAAATTCTTTAGAAAGTATTATAACTAATACAAAAGATTATGATATTTCATCTTATTTAAAAGATTTTGAAGCTATTTTATCATCTATAGAGAAATCTAGAAATGATGACACTGTAGAGGGTTTAGTACAAATAAAAGGATATAATAAAATATTTGAATCTTATAATTTAAAATTAGCAGAAAAAGTATTTGATTCCTTTAAAGAATCTTTAAATTTTATTTCCTCTCGTATTCCAGCTCAAAGTCTACAATCTTTTATGAAAATGGAATGTGTAGGATTTACTAATTCTGGAGCTAATATGGCATATGTTACACATTGGCAAACATGGCTACAAGGTTCTGACTATGATATAGATAAATCTTATATGTTAGGTAATGAATTTGATGATAATGGATTATATTAGGGGTGGTCTCCTTTATTCAATCCTTTGTATATGGAAGAATCAAAGAAACTACCTTTCCCAACAGGAATAAAATGTTATATGCCTGAAAGTGAAGCTGAAGGAGGAGTTTCCATAGAAGAATTTGTAGATGAATATGCCGCTTTAAATAAAAATGATTATAGAGGAAAATTAGAAGTTCTTAATAAACTTATTAGATTTATAAATAAATAGACTCCAATATATTCTAAGGCTTATAATGAAGAAATTATATTGATTGAAAAACATGATGATGATAAAAAGAGTTTAAGAAGAAATTTAGTATAGTTAGTTAGAGAACATAATATGTATGAAAAGGGATTATCAGTTACTGAAGCCTCTTTGAAAAACTTTATTTCTAATAAATTGCAAAAAATAATTTAGGGTACATCTAATTTTATAGGTTCCCATGCTCCTATAACTATGGATTATCTACACGAAGCAGCAGATGCTGGAGGAAAAACTTAGTCATGGAATGTTAGTAATCCTGGATATATTCCTTTAATGTAGACTCAAGCTATGGTAGGTAAAAAAGGAGTGGGAATTGCTGCTAATGGACAAAAAGGATCATTTATTTGGAAATATTGGATGACTGATAGCATTAATAATGATAATCCTTATAGAGAATTTATTAGATTTCCAGAAGATTTTCATATAAGCAGAATTGAAGGAAGATTCGGAGTCGATAAATATAATATAGGATCAATTCAAGACAAATATATAAAACGTCTTCCAGATGTAAATATGTATAATGCCTCTGAAGAAGATCAAATATTCTTCGACTTTAATGATAATCATTATATACCTTCAGATTAGATGTCTTCTCAAATGATTAGTGCTGCAACTGATAATGCTAAAGAGCTTATATTGGATAGAATTAATGCTAATACAGACTTATCTAAAATGTATATGTATTTAATTACTTTAGGATTTGATGTAAAAGATATTGTATCTTTTATGACTAGTCCAGTAATCAACTTAATAGCCAGAAATTCTACCTAGAATATATTTTTAAATACAAATTTCAGAACAAAAGATGTAGCTAATTTTATATTAGATTATATTGATGAAAGAATTAAAGACATTGAACAAATAGAAGAAAAATCTAAAGGAAGAGAAATACATTCTATAGATAGTTAGTATTCATTTGTATTAAGTAATAAAATAAAAGCTTTATTAGGAAATATAACAGATTTATAGGAATTATAGAATGTAAAAGAAGATGTAGAAGAATTTTTAAAGATTTATGAATTATCTGAAGAATTTAGTTACGCTGGAAGATTCTTAGGAATAAACGGTGGAGTTCCTACTACTAAAGAACAATTAATTGATTTTAAAAAGTTTATTAAAAATATGTTCTCTTCTAGAGAACTTTATAAAGGATTGAAAACTAAAGAAAAAGGGAAATTTAAAATTAGTGAAGATATATCAATAATTCCAGAAGACCTGCAAGATATGATAGATAATTTAGATCCAGATAAATATTTGGCAGATTCTGAGTATAGAGATAGGGCAATAAGATATTATGAAATTATAAAAGGCTCTCTTAATATTCCTGCTATGGTGGAAGGTACAGATCATTTTAGATCTATTCTTGCTATTGCTGATATAGTAGATATTATAGATGGAGAAGGAATAGCAAAAAGTAAAGCTTAGAACCTTATTTATAATAAAATATTAAAAAGATTTCCATATGCTGATTCTAAATATGCGATGTAGATATTGCCTATATTAAATCAGATTCTAATTGGAGATTTTGTTGCATCTAATCCTATAACTATACCTGTATAGAAAAACTGGAAATATTTATCAAAAAAATGGGAAATAAGAACTTTTTCAGAAGATGGGGAATTTACAATAGGAAAAGATGATTATGGGTTAGATATAAATTCATCTTTATCTTCATTTCATTATTTAATGGATAAATTTATTATACCTGCATTAAAAACTGGAAGTTCTGCTTTAGGATTCAACTTAAAAAATAATGCTTTTATATAGAATTTAATACCTATAATAGATGGAACAGAAATTCGATATAAAATAAATATTGATATGAGAGCTGCCCAAACAAATCCAGAAAGTAAAGTAATTCTTAAGGATATTATAAAAGGTTTAAAAGAATTACAAAATTATAAATTTGGAAATAAATCTTTATTAGATATATTTATGTTATATAGTTTAGTTGTAGACCAAAATAGGCAAGGAAGTGATAGACTTACTGATTTATTTACAACATTTGTAAATGAATCTAATTATTAGAATAATCTCATGTTAGACTATTATAAATCCATAGGAAAATTAGAATAGAATAATACTGATTTTATTGATAGGGTTAATAAGTTATCTGTAAATGGGTTCTTAGTAGCCCTTGCCAATCAAGTGGCTTCTACAAATGGTCATAATGAACCGTCTGTTAAGACTATAACAAGTGATGGCAGTATTAATTATCAATTTAATGTTGGATTTGGAAAATATAGGAGCTTTGGGAGTTTCTTGCCAAGAATTGCTTTGGAATCTGATACAGAAAAACTATTAAGACAATCCATAAGAGAGTAGTATAAATTTGGATTAGTTTACGATGGATATATAATGGATATATTAGATAATTTTGAAAACTTTGATAATCCTGAATTATGGATAAAGACTTTCAGTGATTTGTTATCAGAAGGTAATATTGATTTAGACCAACAATGTAATTAATGAAATGTAATATATATTTAAAAATTGGAGATGAATCCATCCTTATAGCAGAAGGGATGGATTCATCCTTAATTCCTTCGGAGATTAACCAAGATTTTTTAAATATAGTAAAAAATTCTGGCCAAATAGATTTACTTAAATCTGAATTAGAAAAAATTCTATTAGATGGAGTAACAGAAAATTAGATAGAGGGAATAGATAGAGAAAAATTAAATGATTATCAAATAGCCACTACTACAGCTAAAGAATTGTCTTTAAGTTGTCCTGAAATTTCTTTTCCAAATATTGATTTATCTAAAATTAAAGTTAGAGTAGTAGATAATTTTAAAAATTATGGAACTAATATAATAATAAAACCTTCCCCCTCTGGAGAATCTATATATATATTAGATAAAAATCCAGCTACAATAAAGAAATTTGCCAGACATTTATTAGTAGAAAATGCTATTGATCATCAATTTTTAGATAAATTAGATAAAAATTCTAAAGAATTAAAAATTATTGATAAAGTATTAGAAAAAGCTAAAGTAAAATATCCAAAATAGGTTAAAGATAGATAGTCTTTACTTAAACATTTTATTAAAAATAAAAGTAAGTATAATAAAATAAGTATTACAGAAAATAATATTACTTATACTGCAGCGGTTTTATTAGATGATATACTCCCATTAATTGAAGGTATTTATTATCCTAAAAATAATGAATATTCTACTCCTATCATGAAAAATTTACATGGACCTGGAGGAATAACTTATAATAATGGAAAACCTCAAATATCTTATAGTGATTTATATAACATTTTACTTTCTTCTTCAATAAATTTATCTATGTTTAAAAGTTAGAAAGAATTTAATGAATAGATGAACTCTGATGAGAAATCTGAAAACATAATTAAATTTTTTACTCAATTTGATTTATCTGAAGAGGATTTACATTCAGAAAAACTTTATGAAGAAAGTAATTATAATATATTATTTTAGTAGATTTTTTCTAAAGAAAGAGGTTATCCATATTCATACTTAAACACTTCAAAAGAGGGAATAATAAAATTTAAAAGTAATTATGGATCAAAAGAAGAAGCATATGGATTATCTTATGATACTATAATACAATTGCCAACAACTCCTTATAAAGGTTGGACAATTACAGAACATACATTATCAAATAATTCTAAAGAATATTTTATATCTTAGTATAAGTTATAGCAAAATACTTATGGAGGAAGATTTTTATCTTTGAACGAAGCAAAAGCTGCCATAGATAAAAAGTTAGTTTAGCAAACTTTTAAAAGTTCTTTTTTAATTCAATTATATTAGAATTTCGATAAAATAAATAGTTACGGAACTATATAGGTTAGTTCTAAAACAGACACTATACAAAAAGGAAATGTTATTAAAATACCAAGGATTAAAACTATAAATAGTAAAGGGAAAGAAGAATATGGACTTCCTAATAACTTAAATATTTTAGATCCTAGAGAAAATATAATTTAGGGAGATTCTACTTTAGAAGATTTTAAAGATGTTATTAGAATATGGCCAAAAGAAGTATAGAAATTACTAATAAGATCGGAAGAAAATCCAATGTTGGTAAAAAATGCTGAAAAAATAATAAAAAGACAAGAGTAGGAAATTTAGGATTTATTACTTGATTAGAGAACTAAAAAAATATTACCTAATGCTTTAAATATAATATTAAATTCTAAATCTATTTCTAATGAAATTAAAAATAAATTAGTAGTTACCTCAGGATTAATTCCAGAAATAAATACAATAGAAAAAGCTGGAGTATTTTTAGCTTTATTAAATAATAAATATCAAAATAGAGAAAGAACTCCAGAAATGATAAATGATATATTGGAACAATTAAGAGAAGCTAATAAAAATCCTTTATATCTTTATGTTGAAGATTCTAATGTCATAAAAATAAAAAGAAAAAATAAAGTTACAGGAGAAGTACTTAAAGATAAAAGCGGAAATATTCTTTATAGAGAAATTAAATAGTTAAAACTGGTAAAAATTCCTGATCCAGAAGCTGTTGTTGAAGCCGATATACAAAAAAATGGATTTTAGTATCCTGTTATTGCTTTTTGGGAAAATACTGCTTAGACATTAAATAATGTATTTGGAACAAAAATAAATATCTTAACACAATCAGAAATATAGGACTAGTTTGGAGAAAAATATTCTGGAGAAAAAGCTTTTATAATAGGGGATAATGTATATATAAACAGTACAATAGGATCTACAGAAGATTTGTTTCATGAATATATACATATTATAATGGGATATTTAAAAGTAAATAATCCAGAAGTATATTCAACTCTTTTATAGCAAGTTTGGAAATATACAAATAATCAAGATAAACAAGAAATAAATAAAAATTATAAAGAAGATAGTTATATTTCCAAATTAGAAGAAAATTTTGCTAAGAGATTTTCAGAATATATCTACAATAAAGGAAAAACTAAATTGGATGAAATATTTAGTTCATCTGAATTAGAGGAAGCTTTTGATACAATATTTGATAAATCTGAGTTTAATTTAAAAGAATTAGGTAAACACGAACTAAGTGAAATATTTAGTAGATTTAGTAGTGAAATATCAATGGCTTTACGAAAAGATGATAAAATGTTTAGTACATTTGCTTCTTCTGAAGCATTTAGATTAAATAATAAAAAAACTAATCTATTATAGAAATGGATTAAAGAAGGAAAAATAAAAGAATTTAATTGCCGATGATTACATGTGATTATAAAATAAAAGATAGTTCTGGAGAAGAAAGAATTATTTCTAATGACTAGTTATATAATATATTATCTAGAGCTACTGGACTTTATAATATGTCTATAGAAGAAGTATTATTTAGTAGAGCAGATAAGTAGAATAGTAGAACTAAAATATTAGAAGATATTAAAAATCAAGGAAAATTGGATTCTAAAAAATCTAATTCTTTGTTGGATGGAGATGTTTCTTATTCTGGAGAAAATGGAGAATATTCTATTTCTTCATTTATAGATAGTCCATTTTTTACTTTAGATTCAGTTTATTAGAAAAGAAATATAGAAGACTATAAAGTTTCTGAATATAATATATTAATTAATGAAGGATACACTTCTGAACAAGCTAATAAATTAATAGAAAATACTATTAAAAATTGGGATAAAATTGCGGAGGATAGTAAGATATTACATCAATTGTGTGTAGATCATTCTATTGGATTCCACGAGAAAGATTGGGATTCTAAAAAACAAGAATTTGTTAGAAAAGCTTTAACCTTAATAAAAGCAGATTCTCCATTTAGGGATGCGGAATTATTAGAAAAACTTTATGTTACATTTGCTACATTTTATAGAAATATAAAAGGATTATATCCTGATGGGAATTCAGTAAGAAATATTGGATTAACTGCAAAATTAAAAAATATAGATTCTAAAATATTTGGGCATATAGATTATGCTTTTATAGATAAATCGGGAAATCTGCATTTATATAATTTTAAAGTTACTTCACAAAATCCTTCTAAATGGGTAAAAGCAAAAAAGGATAAATTTAAATTAGAAGGATCTTTTATTAAATAGTTACTTATTGCAAATGGAATTAATGTTAATAACATTGGTGAAATTGAATATAATATAGTTCCACTAAGAGTTTATTATTCAGAAGATTTTAAATCTATTAATAAGATTATATATTTAAATCCAGAAAAAGTAGATTATAAAGAAGATAGATATATTGGAAGAAAGTAGGATAATGCAGCGAGACAATATATTGAAATTCCTTTAAATTTAGACAATATAAACGAATCTGATTTAAATGAATCTGATAGAATACTTTCATATGCATTTCCATTTATGAAAGTTGCTTCTGAAAGAATTTTTAAATCTACTTTAGATTGGATTAAAGAAGCTCCATCAGTTAGTGAAACTGATTCTTTAGTAATTAAAGAAGTAAATGAAAAGGACTGTCGTTATAGAGTAATATTATATGGAGAAACTTATGATATTAAAGACTTTACTAAAAAAGAATCTAATTAGGAAATAATAAAATTAGTTTAGAAATATTTAAATAGATTAAATTCTGAATTAGGAAATTATTCTGCAAAAATTGCAAACTCTGTAGAAAGAGCATTTAAGCATAACTCTCATTATTTAGAAGAATTATAGAATAGTTCTTTTATGTCTGGGGCATTAGCTAAATATTTGCCAATAGACAAAGATACTCCTTCCGATTGGGATTTAAATACAGATTTAATTGAATATAATATTTTATTATTTAAACGTAAAGATGAGTCTGGACAAATTGATATTGTAGATATAACTTCGGAAGATTTACAATAGCAAGGAGATTTTAGAAAAGGAGCATCTAATATTTTAGGTTCTTATAAATTAGATGGAAATAAAGAAGCTTCTACTTTAAAAGGAGACATGGGAAATGTTGAACTAATAAGAACTATGGTTTTATTAAATCAAATTGTTCCATCTTTAGAATAGTTTAAGCTTGGAGAAATTGTAATATTAAGTACTGCAAAGAATGGATAGAGCAGAAGACATTATATTGAACAATTTAATAATTAGTATTTTAAAGATTTTCTAAGAATCATAAAAAAGGAAAATGGAAATAAATTAGAAAATGTAAATAATAATATATCAAAAGCCAATTTTATAGATCTTTTTGATGATGTTGTTAATACATATAATGATTTAATGGAAGGTCTTTCGGATGCTTAGAAAAATACTTTTGAACAATTAGGATTTTCTGAACTAACTACTGCTCCTACAAAAGTATAGGGATTACTAAATATATTATAGAATTTAAGTAACATAAGTTATTTAAAAAATAAATCTGTAGAAGAAATATATGATATGGCTCACCCCCGTTAGGGAAAGAGTTATAATCCTCAAGAGTAGATTTCTGCCCAGTTATATGAATTAATATCTAAAGCTTATCAATATTATACTGGCCAATCTCCAAGATATGAAGGTAATTTATCTTATATAGATAGATTTGCTTTCACAGCTCCTACAATTCCAGATTATAATATTCGTTTAGTTGTAAATAATATGCAAACTACTTTGGATTCTATTGCATATGAAGAAAATTAGGAGTATGAAAAATACATATATCCTATAGTAATGGAATATTATAAAGCATGTGGATATTCTGATATATAGAATTTAACAATAGGAAATTAGCTGCATTTATTTAAAAATCTCTACCAAGAAGATAATCCTATGATGATGTTTAAAAATCCTTACGATGAAACAAATAATTTAAAACCTCATGAAAGATTATTTTTAAAGAAAGCTCTATTTTACATAAATACAGTAAAAGAAAAAAGATTTCCTGGATCTAAACATATGTTTAGTAATTATAATGATCCTAAGATAGCAGAATATATAAATAATGATAAACAAGGAGAATCTTATTTATGGGTTCCATTAACTAGAGCAAGTAAATCCAGCGAAAGACAACAAAGTATATCTGATAGAGTAAATAGAATTAAAAGAGCTTTTAAGATAGCAATGAAAAGTGATCATTGGTATACTGAAGTAATATCTAATATGACGCAAGAAGAAAGAAGTTTAATGGATGAAAATATTTAGGCACTTTCTTTAAAAAATCCATTCAGTATAGGAGAAGATTCCACTAGAAGAGCTAACTATTTAGCCAAAAATGGACAATCTATATTTGAAACAAATGTTGAAAATATCTTAGTTGAATATATGGCTAAAAGTAAAGAAGTGGAGAAATTGAATAAATTTTTAGTAGGAACAAAATCTTTATTATTTTAGTTACATTTGATGGGTAATGATAGTAATGAAGCAAAAGAAATCATTGAAAAAGAATCTAAAGTAATTAAAGAATATATTACATAGAATGTATTTAACACTCCAACTATGGATCCAACTCATTAGAAAGTTGTAGCTGCATTATCTGGAGCAAAATAGTCAGTTACTTTTTTAAATCTTGCAGGAAATGTAATATCCTATTTTAGAGATATTATTAACGGTTTTGGTGAAAATTATTTAAGAGCGTTAACAAAGTTCTAGACCGATATAAATAAAGAATCTTTAACTAAAGCTTACCAATATGTTATAGCTCATGGTAGATCAAATGCTATGAATATTAATCTATTAAGTAAATTAAATGTAAGATATAGATTATCTAATACTGATTTGGCTAGAATAAAAGAAAGGTTAAGAACTGGAGTAAATGGATTTTATAATTGGGATAACTGGGCATATGCAACACTTAGATGTCCAGACTTTTTGAATAGAATGACTCTCTTTGTTGCTAGATGTATGCAGGATGGAGTATGGGATGCTTATAGTATAGAAAATGGAGAATTGAAATATGATGTTAATAAGGATTAGAGATTTCAACATTTTTTAAAGGACGATGTTAATCATCCTGACTATAAAAAAGAAAAGGCTTTGTTTATTCTACATATTAATAATTGGAATAAAGAGCATCCAGAAAGATATTTAGATTGGGCTGAAAAAGTTCTTCCAGAACCATATTCTGATTAGGAAATATTGGCCATTAAAAATGTTGCTAATAATATTTATGGTTCTTATGATAAATCTTTAAAATCTCAATATGAACATACTGCTTTAGGTTGGGCATTTGGTATGTATACTACTTGGATGAATGGTATGTTGAATAATTGGTTTATGAAACCTGGTGAATATAACATTAATAAAATGAACACCGAAATAGAAACTGATGAAAATGGGAATTAGATTTATATGGAAGATAATGGAAATTTTGTAACTAGAATTTAGAAAGAAGATGGTAGTGCAGTTTTTCTGAATAAAGACAATAATGAGATTGATGGAAGTAATCTAACTCCAGTATTAAAAAATGTTCCAGTTATTGCACAAGGATTCTTATATACTTTAAAGGATGCTTTTAGTATATTAATTTCTAAGGATGGTGGACTTAAAAAAGCTTCAGAATATATCTGGACTAATGAGACAGATAAGAGAAACTTTTTACAATCTGTAGGCTCTTTACTTGTAGCTCTTTTATTCTTAATCTTATTCTAGACAGCTTTAACCCCAGCTTATAAAGAAAGTAAGAAAAAATCTAATAATTTAAGTGTAGCTGAAAGATTATTTGCTTCTGTTACTTATAGATCTTTAAATGGAGCCAGAGATTCTTTTGCAGGACCTTTAAATATTATTGAATATTTTGGAGAATAGTTAAATCCTCCTTTATATAAAGTTCCTATAAAATTAATAAAAGATACTGGAAATACTCTTTTTGGAGATAAAACTTTTGCTTAGTTAATAACAGGAAATATAGCTGTTGCTAGAATGTATAAAGATATAGTATAATTTATTTATATAAAAAAAAATAACCCCGAAACAGATTCAAGTTGAGTTCTGTTCCGGGGTTTCTTGTGTTATAATTCTTTTTTATTTCATTAATTTTTTGGATAAAAATTTCCTATGAAATTCTATATTTTTATTCATAATTTCAATTTTAAGATATGTAAGAAAGTCTACAATCAATTTTATTATTGGGGATGGAAAATTATCCACCTAAAAAATTTTCTAGTCTTGTAGAAAAAAATAAGGCCGCACCGTCAAATTAATGACGATACGGTCTTTTCTATTTAAAATTCTTTAGTAAAGATTGATTTAATATAATATGGATTTCTCTCTTCACTATAGTAATTAGCTAATCTTCTAAAGAGATAAAATATAAATACAAATAAATTACCTATAGGAATAAATAACACTATTGTAAATAATATAATTAGCCATAAAGGATGCTTTAATCTTTTATCATCTTTGGTCCTTTCATACTTATAAGTGTCTACTTTCTTTTTAATATATATACATCTTAGTATATGAATATATAATATAAAAGCTAGTATAAAAGATACAAAATAAATAATTATTCCATTATTCATTATTTAACAAATTTAGATACATCCATCATCATTCCTTGTCCACCCATAATAGTAGGAAGTTCTCCATTCCAACGTTCTATCCAGTCTTCCTGTACAATCAATGGAGAAAGTGAAGCTGAAATAGTTCTATTATAGTAAGCTTCAGCATCTGCTTTAATTCTCATAGCTTCTCCCTCTCCCTTAGCTTTAGCAATAGCAATCTTAGCTTTTGCTTCAGCCTCTCTTACTTCATTCTCTGCCTTAAGACTAGCCTGAATAGCTCTATTCTTAGCATCAATCATTTCAGTTAAAGAAGCGGGAGGAGTAATTGCACTAGTAAATTCATCAACAATAAATCCTTCAGCTGCCAAAGATTTCTCAAGTCTTTCCCTAACATCCTTTTCAAAGTTAGCTCTACTAGACATCAAAGAGTCAGATGTATATTGGTTAGCACATGTTCTATAAGCTTCATAAATACAGGTTCTAATATATCCATTTTCAAGTTCCTCAATAGGTTTACGATACTTTACGAAAATATCAGTAGCTTTATCAGGATTAATATGATAAGCTAATTGAGGATCCATAGTGAATACAGAAGCATCTTTAGCATTTACTGTAAAAACTTCATAGTTCTTTCTCTGGACCATAGTTGGATAAGTGAAAACTGATTCAGTGAAAGGATTAAAGAATACCCATCCTTTACAAGTTCCTTCTACACCACCATAACTTTCATCATCGCTAGCAAACTTATGGAATAAAATTCCAATTTCTCCAGAATCTACAGTAGTACAACTGCTTAACATTAACATTGCTGAAAACAGCACAAATAAAACTTTTTTCATTTTAATAATACTTTTTTAATAAATTAATAACATATGGGGATACATATCTACCCAATTTTTCATCTGAAGCATCTATCTTACTTCTATTTTCTAATATTTCTCTAATTTGACTAGATGAAATAGATTCTTTAGGTCTATCAACAACTAAAAAACTATAATCTTTAAGAATTTGTTCCCCAAACATCCAATCTGAAATTTCCTTAATAGTATCTTCTCCACATAGAATAAATATTTCATCATTACAATACTTATTCTTTAAAGCATGAAGAGTAGCATAACTATAATAAGGCGAAATAAGTTCTTTTTCTATTAATGATAATTCTATACAATTTGGAATTCCTATAAAGAAATCCCAACTTTCATCAATATTTGTTGTTGAAAATACCCCATAAATACTATTGTATATTATTTTAGCTCTTTTATCAATATCAAGAACTTTTTCCTCTTTCCAAGGATTTTGCATTGTTGGAACAATAATCACTTTATCCATTTTAAAATCATTTAGAGCTTTTTTAATACACTCTAAATGACCATTATGAAACGGATTAAATGAACCCAGAAATAAAGCGATTTTCATAATAACTCATCAAAAGTTGGTAAATCCGAAACCGCAGGAAGAATTCCTTTATTAATAATTACTTCCCTATTACAATCTGGACAAATAATCCATTGTTTTCCATTCGGTCTGTTTTCCCTTATAATATCTTCTTGTTCATATTGTAATTTAGCTTTACAATTAGGGCAAGTAATTTTTCTTACCCCATGTTCTAACACTTTAATCATACAGTTTTTTCTATCCCTCTTTCTTTAATAAATTTACTAAAACTACTTCCCCCATCTGAGGAAACAATTCCAGGCATAAATACTTTAATTTCTAGTTTTTCCATTAACATATTATTAATAGTATTCTTTATATTATCCTGAGTATTTATTCCACAAATAATGAAATCAGTATCAACTGAAGCTGTAGCAATACTATCAAAATAATATCTCCCACCAAAATAATCTGAACTAAATTCTATATCTTCAAAAGCTCCTAATTGATTTTCAAGAACTCCCAAATTTCTAGTACTTACTTCATATTTAACTTCCAATGATTGAATATATTTCAATAATTTTGGTTCAATACAAGCTCCTGGAGTATATTGTACACAATGACTTGGTAAAGTTCCTCCATATTTTTTAAAAGAAGAATGATTATATGGGTGCCATTCTATTGGAAGAATAATTTTATCAATCTCTTTTAAATGTTTTTTAATGTACTTTTTAATTTCTTCAACGGAATTTCTAGCACTCTTTACAGACATTGTTCCAGTAATGTAATCATTTTGGAAATCTACAATAACTAAAGTAATCATTTGTTTAAAGTTTTTAAAAGTTAATTTATACTAAATATATTTCAGTTTGTTGTCCTTTCCATAAACAACTAGATATACATACTTTTTGTTTTTTAGGAGTATACATATAATACGAACAATCTACTTCCCATCCATTAGTCCAGTTATCAAAATCCATATTAGGATCTTCTTTCCAATTTCTTTCTTCTGCACATTGGACAATTAAAGAAAATGGAACATATTCTCCCAACACAATGTGACCTATTTCTCCCTCTTCAATAGCTGACAAAGAGTTCATTATAGCACATTTAAGATATTTTAAACCTTGTTCTATATCTGATTCAATATATTTATTCATGTTTAATCAAAATTACATTCTGGTTCACAAGGATCTACACGACTATCTTTGTCATTACAATAATTAATTACTTCGCCATTTTCAAATTCCTTGAAATAGCTACATCCATAACAATAACCTCTTTTCATTCTTCTGATTCTTCTTTATTTAATACTGTATTACCATATTGGATTAATTCCCAAAATGTTTCCCGCTCTTCTTTAGAAAGATTTATAGGCCTATCTCCAACAAAATGAAGTTCATAAAAACCATCATTATAATCAAAAGAAGCTATTGCCATACAGACTTCAGCATTCTTAAAACAGTCTTTATGTATTCTACAATTAGGGTGGCCAGGACAATGATACCAATCTTCATTTTCTTTCACAAATTCCGATTCCTTACCATAATATCCATTTGGATACCAATAATCAATATGCCAAGCAGGTTTTTCTGGCCATTTTTCTTTAGGAAGCAAATATGAGGCCTGCTGAAATCCTATATTTCCTATTCTTTTACTTTTAATCATACTTCTATTTCATTGTATTCCTCATCAAATATTTCATATTTACCAGTATTTTCTGAATCTTCTTCGAGATACTCCCAATTAAACCAATCCATACTGTTTACTAAAGATTTATAATCATTAAAATCGTCAGGAACTTCATACGCATAATCTTCCCAACCTATTACTTCTTTTTGAACATGAATTATTTTCATATTACCAAGTATTAATATCAGTTATATCAATAATATTATCTTCTGTATCAACTATTTTAACAATATGTCCTATTCCAGTAGGAATAAATCTATATTCTTTACAATGTAAAGTTTTTATTCTTTTAGTTTGTTCTTCAGATAGAATAAATATATCGGAAGTATATGGGATAAATCTTCCTAAGGTAGTATCCACAAGTTTATATTTTCCAATATGTCTATACCACCAATAGTCAAATTTATATTTTAAATAAATACCCCAATCCTTTATGGACATATGTCCTGGAATAATATGGTATTTACCAATCCACATTTCGTTCATAAACTATCTTGATAATTTTTAACTGAATGAGGAAATACGTCTGTATTAGCTAATCCACAAGAATCAAATTCTGGACAAAATCCTCTATAAAAGCATTGAGGTCTACAAGCATTAGCTAATTCTGGATCAATTTGTCGTAAACAATTTACTACTTCAAACCAAACATTTCTTGTTTCCTTTTCAGCTCTAGTACACAGTCTTTTCCTACTAATATTAAGTATTTCTTCAGCATTAACAAATAACCTCATATTAACTAGATCAGTTTTCTTCTGATATTCTCTAGGAGGTTGACTCCCATCAATATCAGGGCGACTTGTTGATACAAAAGGTTGAGCATGAACATGTCTACAAAGATGTACTGATACAAAGTATGGTATATCATATAGATCAATATTAAATATTAAACATCTTAATGGAGAATGTTCTGCTTTAATAATTTTTTTCTTAAACTTAGTAGAAGGTTCTTTATCTATAGGTTCTTTCCTTTGGGTAAATCGAGCGGCATTTAAAACCTCTTTCCAAGAAGTTGCTCTAGTTATTACTACTTTCATTTTATTACTTCATATTTTAATTGTCTAATCTTTTCCTCACAGATATGGATTATTTTTGTATAGTCCATAATTCTAGATTCTCCTTCTTTAGTTCTTAAAACTCGTTTAATTATATCAGCATCCCAAGGATCTAAATTCCAATCAATCCATATACTCCAAGGTTGAATAAAATGTTCTGAATAATTAGAATTTCCAACATTATAAGAACGTTCTTTAGTCTCCAGCATTCCCAGCATCAGAAGCTTCTGGTAAAGCTGTTTTGGAATCTGAACTGTCTCCTCTTCCATCAGTTATTTCTTCATAATTAACATATTTATTATCTTCTTTTGTTTTAGCCATCTTAATCATACATGCTCCAACAAATCCTGTAATCATATCTCTTTGTGATTTACTGAGATAGGATTTTTTATCTTGAATTAAATCAAATTCTTCCAAAATAATTTCTGGAAGTGATTTAGAATGTTTATGAATTTGATGTAATCTTGAAGTAAGTTTTGCAACTCTTTCAAAATTCTCTAAATCTTCTTTAATAATTGAAAGAAGTCTTTCTTCACTCATTTCTGGAGTTTGATACAACAATTCTTTAAGCTTCATATTTATTTAATTTTCTATATAAGGTTGAACATCTAATATTTCCCTATCTTCTACAAAATTGAAAATTTCATCTATAATACATGTACTATCTATTTTTTTTATAGCTTCATCCCCAGAATCGGCTTCTACTAAATATTCTATCGTAACATTATGTACTTCGTTTGTACTAACTATATATTTCATTAATTCTTATTTAAATATTTATTATAAGTATCTCTTATAATTTTTTCTCCAATTGGATTTTCTCTTTTAGAATCTCTTTCAATACATATTTCTAAAGGAATTTTTGTAAAATCTTTATATTCTATTTCATATTTAGGTAAGAAATTAACACTATTATTATATTCTTCAACAAGTTTTTCAATTTCTTTTATAGAACTATTACTTAAGTTCATATTATCAACAACAATATCTAAGCCTTCAGATATAGCTAGATTAATCATTAACATTCTAAATATTTTTAATCGTTCATATAATCCAGAGGTTCCAAAAGGTTGTCCCCACATTGAAGTAATATCATCATTATTAATTCTAATACGATGTTTAGGATCTTCAGCTACCCAGGCTTTAGCCCAGGTAGTTTTCCCCGATCCTTGAATTCCTTGTGTCAATATAATTTTATTCATAATAATCTAATATTTCTCTTATAGCTTTTTCATAATCCCATTTTAAAGCCCACGGATATTTTTCATAGAACTCTTTATACATTTGCATCATATCTTTAAATAATCCTTTTTTAGTAATTACTCCAGTATAGTAATAAGGATGCTTTATTTGTTCTAGGATTCCATTTCCAATTTTAGTTATTTCATCCATATTAATGAATCCAATAAGTTGGTAATTCTCCATTATCTAATCTAGAAATATCTGTAGAAAGAGGTAATCTAGTACAGAAAGGTTTAGCACCTTTCTCCATACATTGTTGAAGAACTATTGCTACTTCTTCTGCAATTTCTTCTGGAGCTTCTGTATTATATTCATCATGAGCTGGAATACAAATCTTAACCTTATTTTGATAATTATTCTTTATTATCCATTTAAAGAATAATATGCCAGCTACTTTACTACACATAGATCCTCTATCTTGAATTCTATAATTTATAGAGTCCTTTTCTAAGTCAGATTTCAATTTAAAATATTCTCTTATTTCATGGACTTCTTCTCCATAAGGATCTTCGTATTTTAATTCTCTATAATATTGCCAAAATCCTTCAGAATTTACTTTATCTCTAACATGAACCCATTTGTTTTCCCAATCTGGAATATGACATCTATGATTAGTTATTGGATTCATTAAAATATAGCCGTCTCTAATTACTGCTTGACGACAATAATTTTGATATTTAGCTACTCCAGGAAAACCTTGCATATAGGAATCATATATCTTTTTTGCTTCTTCTGGATCAAATCCATTCTTAGATACCAAAGTAGCATCTGTACCCCCATAATTAAAACAAAATTCTACTCCTTTTGCTTCCTGACGTACAGGTTTATATAAAGAAGCTATATCTTCAATCTTAGTATCTCTAGGGATTTTATTTGGATATGACATATAAGCCACCAGAGAATGCATATCTTCACATTGTCCAGGTTCATATATATGTAACATAGCTGGATCATTAGCGACACTAGCTAAAAGGCGACTTTCTTGGCTTTTATAATCTTCGCTTATCCATTTATTACCTTTTTCAGATACAAAACAAGCTCTAGTAGTAGATTCTCTAGGTATTTGTTGAAGATTCAATCCAGATTCTCCTCCTCCAGAACTTAATCTAGCAGTAAATGTTCCTAGCTGATGGAAATCTGCATGAATTCTTTTAGTAATTGGATTAATAGCTTTAAGCCAGTTTTCTCCAAAAGCACTACATACTTTAGAGGCTTCTTTATATTTTACATAAGCATCCGATAATTCAGGACAAATTTCTCTTTGAGATTTTATAGTTTTAGAATCAGTAGTTTTCTTTCTTTGTTTGGTTTTCTTATCAAAGGTATCTAACTTAAATCCAATTAATTCTAGAAAAGGAATTATTTGTTGTGGACTACTCCAATTTAAAGTACAATATGGTTCAGCATTATAGCCAGTGAATAAATCTCCTTGCAAATCCTGTTCTACCCAAGGAAAGAACATTTCTATTTCTTCACAATATAAAATGCCTAATTCTGGTTCAGAAGCTTTTTTAGTATAATATCTTTTTGGTTTTTTAGAAGGAGGATAAAACTTAATTCCAAATTTCTTTACTTCTTCTTCATTATGAAGCCACTGTGTATCAACTATATGTTCTACTAAAATAGTTTTATGTTTAAAATTACCACCATGTTCAGTAAAATATTTTAAAACAAAGTCATTTAATTCTTTAGTAGCTTCATCTAATTTGGCTTGATCTTTAGCCATTTTAGCTTTCCATTTATCCTCATCTAATTTAACCCCACAGAATTCAATATAAGCTAAGACTTTTACAAATTCATTTTCTAAATCCACTGCTTTCTGAAGATTTTCTCTTTTAATATCAATTAATTGAGAATCTTTAATATCCTCTAGATATTTTACATCTGTTGCAGCATACTCTATAACTTCTGGAGTAAGGCCTACTTTAGTAATTTTTCCTCTAACAGTCTTATCTAATTCTACCTGTATTCTATTTAATGAAGTAGCTTTTAAAGAAGTACTAAATTTATAGACAAGCTTGCCTTTTGCTGTGGTTGATTCTAGATAAGGCCATTTATATTGATTTTGTTGATATTCCCAAGGTTCTATTCCATTATAAAATCTTGATTCTCCCCAACCTAACCATATAAGTTGTTCTACTAACATAGTATCATAAATATGTTGAGGCCATACGTCATATTTATAACACCATTTTAAATCAAATAGGGCATTATGAATTATAAATATTCTATCTGATTCAAAAAAATCTTTAAATAAAGATATTGGATAAGAAAGATTATCAAATACATATTGATTTAGTTTGTTGCCTAATTGATAAGTTAAAAGAGTTCCACTATGAGGATCTAACTTATTAGTTTCAGTATCAAACTGCACAATATTTAATTTTTCAAGTTCTTCCCTTGCTTTTTCAAAAGATATTTCATTATAAAGTTCAGTTTTAAACAGATTCCTCTGTTTGCTTATCAAGTATTCCATTCTTTAAACAATTTAAATCTCTAGCTACTACTATTTTAGCTGGCCAAATTTCTCCAGGTTCTCCCTCATAACATCCGAATCCAACATAATTAATATCTTTAAAATAATTAAAAATATATTGAGTAACTAAAAGAGTACAATTTGGACACTCATATTGTCCTATATAAAGTTGCACATGAGATCCAGGCCAGTAGTATCCTCTAATTGCAAAGAGCCAATTATATCCATATTTCTTGGACAAAAATGCGTGCATATCATTTTTATCACTACTAGAGGGAGTACTAATGTGCAAATCCTCTCCTTCTAACCAAAGTGGAACACGCTTTTCTAAAAATTCTTTTTCAGTCATTATATTTTTCTTTTATTCTATTTAATTCATTTTTAAAATAAGTATCTTCTAGGTCATATGTGCAGTTGTATTCAAAAGAAAAATTTGGCAAATAATAATTATTATGTATGAATTCAAGAAAATCGTTTATATTATATTCTTTATTCTTTAACTTACATTCTTTTATATATTCATATACTGTCATATCACCTACTACAATGAAATTAGTTCTAAGCTCTTTGAAACGCATCGATTCTTCTATTTAAGTATTCTAAAAATTTGTTATCTTTTGGCCAGGCTTCTTTACCTTTCCAAGTATGACCCCAAGAATCCACATAATTAATCTGTACTTTAATATTTTTTGTATTAAAAGTATTTTTATATTGATTTAATAAAAATTCAGCATCCACTGATGGATTTATATATTTATCTAGGTTTATAAAATAGGTTTCAAATATTTCATCCAAAGTACATTTTGGTTTTATAATTTTCTTTCCATCTGGAAATAAAATTCCTATCTTCCAAATTGGAGTTAACCTTTTTGCTACAGATTTACTTACAGTTCTGGGGGCAATTTCTTTAGTCTTTGCCATTCTAAGTAAAATGATTTATCATTAAGAGTTTCAAAAGACCAATTATCATAGTACCTACATCCTATTTCTTCTGAAATTTGTAATCCTGGATGTTTAGGATGCTCACACTTACTTGAAATATAATCCTCTATTTCATCGTTAAGCTCCATAATATTAGCACAATGAAGAAAATCTTTCGGATCTAATTCTATAAATTCTTCAGTTCTAACTAAGAAATTTCTTTCAACCTTAAACTTCATTTAATTGATCTTTAATTACAGAAATACTAACTATAGTTTTATCTGATGTATATATTTTTTCATCTGTAAATTTAT
>JAEEGL015021211.1_pt1 | contig 26624 bp, 15 predicted proteins | sample 9134231 | NCBI WGS metagenome assembly JAEEGL01 (sample SAMN16246548, study PRJNA631951) | gut metagenome | biome: gut microbiome; feature: rumen; material: fiber-attached | host: Bos | place: Iran: Karaj | collected 2018-10 | reverse complement strand
TTACCAATCATGAAGCTCACGGGATCTTCCATTCCCTCGGTGTAAGGCTCGATGATGAGGTGCACCTCACCAAACTGTCCTGAACCACCCGACTGCTTCTTGTGGCGGTAGTCGGCACGAGCCATCTTCGAGATGGTCTCGCGGTAAGGAATCTTCGGCTCCTGGTATTCTATCTGAATCTTCTCGTTGTTCTCCATACGCCATTTCAGCGTACGCAGGTGGAACTCGCCCTGTCCGTGAACGATGATCTGGCGCAGCTCTTTCGACTGCTCCACTACCCACGTTGGATCTTCCTGGCGCATCTTGTTCAGAGCAGCCATCATCTTCTCCGTCTCACTCTCGTTGATGGCCTTGATGGCACGCGAGAACTTCGAGTTGGGATACTTGATGAAGTCGAAGCGCCAGTCGGCGTTGTCCTTGCCGTTGAGGGTGTTGCCCGTCTTCACGTCCTTCAGCTTCACGGTGCAGCCGATGTCGCCTGCGTTGAGCTGGTCCACCTGTACGCGGTTTGTTCCGGCGCAGGCATAGAGTGTGCCGATGCGCTCCTTTGAGCCGCGGTCAGCGTTGGTCAGGTCATCGCCACTCTTGACGGTTCCACTCATCACCTTGAAGTAGCTGACCTCACCGATGTGGGGCTCGATGCCGGTTTTGAAGAAGAAGAGCGACTCGGGGCCGTTGCTGTCGGGAGCAACCTCTGCTCCGGCGGCGTTCTTCACCTTTGGCATCTCGCTGACGAAGGGTACGACGTTTCCGAGGAATTCCATCAGGCGGCGTACGCCCATGTCCTTGCCTGCACAGACACAGAATATGGGGAAGATGCTACGGGTGATGAGACCTTTGCGGATGCCCTCGCGAATCTCGTCGGTGCTCAGCTCCATCGTGTCGAAGAATTTCTCCATCAGGGCATCATCGCCGGCGGCAGCTGCCTCTACGAGTGCATCGTGCATCTCCTGAGCCTTGTCGGCCTGGTCGGCGGGAATGTCCTCGATGGTAGGTGCGCCGCCCTCAGCCTTCCATGTGAGCTTCTTCATGAGCAGCACGTCGATGATGCTGTTGAAATCGGGGCCTGTGGCTATGGGATACTGCACGGGGACGCAGTTCTTGCCGTAGGTCTCCTGCATCTGGTGCAGGATCTGGTCGAAGTCGCAATGCTCGCGGTCGAGCTGGTTCACCAGGAAGATGACGGGTTTCTGCAGCTTGTCAGTATTGCGGAAGGCGTTCATCGTTCCCACCTCGGGACCATACTGACCGTTGACGAGAATAAGTGCCTGGTCGGTGACATTCAGGGCGGTGATAGCTCCACCTACGAAGTCATCGCTTCCCGGACAGTCGATGATGTTCAGTTTCTTGCCGTTCCACTCAGTATGGAACACAGTCGAAAAGACGCTGTAGCCATACTCCTGCTCCACGGGGAAGTAGTCACTCATGGTGTTCTTACCCTCTACGGTGCCGCGACGTTTGATGATGCCGGCCTCGTAGACCATAGCCTCGGCAAGAGTGGTCTTGCCGCTACCCGCACTGCCAATAAGTGCAATGTTCTTGATCTCGTTTGTCTGATAAATCTTCATGTTTTTTAGTATAATTAGGTGTTGTTTAAATGGTCTTTTTCAAAAAACGGCCCGAAATTAGTCATTTTTTGCCGAAAAACCAAGAAAACCTTTTAAATATTAAGCAAAATTAGTACTTTTGCAGCTGATTATGGCAGGATTATACATTCATATACCGTTTTGCAGGAGCAGATGCATCTATTGCGGCTTCTACTCTACGACGTGCCTTTCGAGGTGCCGGGACTATGTAGATGCGCTCTGTTCAGAGATGCGTCTGCGTGCTGCCGACACCCTCTTTTCCCGGCAGATTGACACGGTCTATTTGGGTGGGGGGACGCCCAGTCTTCTGACGGCTGAGCAGCTTCGCCGCCTCTTCCTATATATATATAATGTGTATGAGGTGTCGCCTGTGGCCGAAGTCACTATGGAGTGTAACCCCGATGATATTGACGATGGGTTTGTGAAGATGTTGTCGCAGCTGCCTGTCAATAGGGTGAGCATGGGTGCGCAGACTTTCAACGACGCACGTCTGCGTTTCCTGCACCGCCGTCACAGGGCCGAGCAAGTGGTTTCAGCTGTAGGACTGCTTCGAGGTGCCAGCATATCCAACATCAGCATCGACCTGATGTACGGCTTTCCGAATGAGACCATTGAGGAATGGCACGCCGACATCAATGCCGCCTTGTCGCTCGGGGTGGAGCATATCTCGGCCTATGCCCTCAGTTATGAACCGGGCACTCCGCTCAGCCGCATGCTGGAGGAGGGGAGCGTGAGTGAGCTTGACGAGGAAATACAGCGTCAGATGTACTACGACCTGAAAGACCGCCTGGAGTCGGCAGGCTATGAACACTATGAGCTGAGTAATTTTGCAAAGATAGAGGAGGGAGAGAAAAAGAACGGAATGGGCTTTCGCTCACGCCACAACAGTAGCTACTGGAACCATACTGCCTATCTAGGCATCGGTGCTGGTGCCCACTCCTACGACGGAAAACGACATCGGCAATGGAACGTGTCGGACCTTGATGCCTATATCCGAACCATAGGGAAAGGCAGCTTACCCGCTGAGGGTGAAGACTTAGACGACGATACATTCTATGACGAACAGGTGATGACCCGTTTGCGCACCAGCGAGGGTTTGCCTTTGGCGCAGCTTCCGGCTCCCAGGCGAGCCTGGTGTCTCTCTCAGGCAAGCAAGTGGATGAAGTGTGGCTGGCTATGTGAGGAGGACAACCATTTGAGGCTGACGCGAGAGGGACTTTTTGTCAGCGACGCTGTAATCTCAGGTCTTTTCAGCTAATATTAGTGCTTTTTTCTTTGTTTTTCGAAAAGAAATGCCATTTATTTTTCTGCTTTACGAAAATGAAAGTAATGGGAACGTATACGCTAGCGTGTATGAAATAATCTTTGTACCTTTGCACCAGCAAAAGGAAAATAGAGATTTTCTTCATAAGTTTATCAAATCACACATTGCAAGGTTATTAGTTAGTAGTTAGTTATCGTTAGTTATGGTAAAACTAATTGTTGGTGGTCTCCCGTATGCGAATATAGGAGGCCGCCTTTCGTTTTTGAACAGTAGGTTGTCAAAACGGATATTTGCAACACCAGAAAAACACTATGTTACAAAAAATAATTAGGATTTTATGCGGGTTGAATCATCTTTTTTTTGTACCTTTGCATCCAATTAACGAGAAAACTACTACTTTCATATAATTTACCATAACAATGAAACGACGTTTTGTCTTCTTGTCTGTTGCAATTTCCATGCTGTGCACTATGGCATGGGCGCAGACGGGGCACTTCATATCCAGCGACCGTTTTTCCAGCAGTCTGATCTCCGTTTTGTGTCAGGACCGCCAAGGGTCGGTGTGGATAGCCACCGATTATGGCTTGAACCGCTACGACGGCTATAGTTTCCAGGTTTTTCTACATGACGATGCCGACAGCACCTCGCTATGCAACAGCATGGTAGTGAGTTTGCTTTGCGACCGTGACGGCTGTCTGTGGGTAGGCACCAGCAGGGGACTGGACCGCTACGATGCAGCCACCAAGTCTTTTGTGCATTGTGTCTTCCCCGATAGCGTGAAGCCTCATGTAGGTAGTCTGATACAGCTTCGCAATGGTACCATCCTGGCCGGTACCGCTGGCTATGGTTGCTATTCCATAGGAGCCGACGGCAAATTGACCAAGATGGCCGTTGGAGGAGTGGGCAGCTATCTTGACCAGATTTACGAAGATTCACGCGGCCGGCTGTGGATGAGTTCTTACGACGGGAAGATTACCATGCAGGAAAACGGCAAGGAGGCGGTATATATGTCCGAGGCCGGCACGCCTCTGGTTTTTGCAGAGTTGGGCGACGAGCTTCTGATTATCTGCCAGCATGGTATTCTGTCTTTTCGCAATGGACGTCTCTCCAAGGCCGACGTCAACATGCAGGCCGTAGCCGGAAAGGATATCGTCTTTTCAGGAGCGTGTGTCAATGAGGCCGGTGACATCTATATAGGCTCAAGAGGGTGGGGAGTCTTCCAGATTAAGAACGAATCTCCATACAAGCTCGAACCCTTTGGCATTAATGCTATGGGCATAGATGCCGGCACGGCCAAGGTGGTCAGTCTGCTGTCCGACCGCTATGGAAACCTGTGGCTAGGCTGTCATCGCAAGGGATTGCTCATGGTGCCGCAGAAGCCCTTGCAGTTCAATAGCTGGAGTTTCGAGGCTCAGGGCATACGGCTGGGCAGCACCATCTCCTCTGTGTGCCAGGGCGACGGCGGCAGGGTCTGGTGCACCGTGCAGGGAGTAGGAGTCTATGGCTTCGACCGCAAGGGGCATGTGGTGGCCCAACCCTCTGCTCCCGATGCTGTAGAGTTTATCTTCCGCGACAAGCAGCGTCGCTATTGGATTGGTACCGACGACGGTCTCTACAGCTATGACCCGCTGACAGGTCACTACGATTTGAAGGTGAACTTCGACTGCGACAAGTTCAACGATATGACCAGCGACGAAAGCGGAAACATCTATATTTCCGTCTTTTCACGGGGCTTCTGCGTGTATAATCCCCAGACGGGCATATTGGAAAACCACAATATTAATAATGGCGACAGCGTGCACGGTTACCTCTGTAATAACTGGGTGATGGGTATGAGTGTCGACAGTCAGGGCTTGCTGTGGATGGCTACGTCTTCGGGTGTGTCGTGCTATGACCCGCAGACACAGAGTTTCCTCTCGCAGGGCTGGGAGTCGCTGCTGAGAGGCATCATGTGCTACGATGTGTGTGAACTGGCCGACGGCAATATCGCCATCGGTACCGACCGGGGATTGTTTCTCTACGACCGGAGACAGAAGAGCGTGGAGCGTTTCCCAGCCAGCGAGATATTGGCCAACAAGGTGGTGAACTATATTGTCCAGTCGAACAACGGCGACGTCTGGTGCTCTACTTCCGAGGGCATCTGGCAGTATTCGAAGCAGAGCGGCACATTCATCGGCCATGTGAATGGTAACGGCCTGACGCAGAAGGAGTATATCTACGGTGTAGGCATGCATGCGGATGACGATTTCATCTGTTTCGGCCAAAACGACGGCCTCACCACCTTCTACCCGGCCAACATCCAGAAGAGCCGGTCGGCGCTCGACCCGCTGCTGCTCACAGCCATTCGCGTCGGCGACCAGTATGTCGACAGCCGCACCGTCATCAATGGTGTGCACGTGACCGACAAGTCGGTAGAAGAGACCAGCAGCATTACCGTGAGCTACCTCGACCACACTATCACGCTGGCATTCTCGCAGTTCAACTTCGACAATCCGCGTGACCTGACCTTCGAATACCGTGTCAACGGAGGGGAGTGGATACGTTGTCCGGAAGGGAAGAACGACTTTACGCTGGGACACCTTCAGTCAGGAACATACAAAATAGAGGTACGTGCCCAGCAGGGCGACGAATACACGCCGGTGAAAGTTGTGACGGTCACAGTCCGTGCCCCTTGGTACCGCTCACCGCTGGCCTACTTTATCTATTTCCTCATCCTGGCCTCGCTGCTGACATATATCTTCTATACCTACCGCCGACGTGCCAACCGGCAGTTGGACGAAGAGAAGATGAAATTCCTCATCAATGCCACCCACGATATCCGTTCGCCACTCACCATCATTCTCTCTGCCTTGAAGAAGCTGGAGAAAAGTGCTGCAGCCGACACTATCGAACGAAATTCAAAACGCATACTCGACCTGGTGAACCAGATTCTGGACGTGCGCAAGATTGACAAGCAGCAGATGCAGCTGCATTGCCAGTCTACCAACATGGTCGACTTCGTGGCAGGCGTGTTTAAGATGTATGAATATACCGCCCAGGAGCGCAACATCGATTTCCATTTCCAGCACGAAGGAATCGACGAGCTGGAGGTCTGGATAGACCGCACCCAGTTCGACAAGGTGGTGAGCAACCTGCTGTCGAATGCCTTCAAGTACAGCAAAGAGGGCGGTGAGATTATCGTCTCGCTAGAGAAAAGAGAGCAGTCTATGAAACTGCAGGTGACGGATAGTGGCGCCGGGCTTGACGGGGCTAACGTGAAGCGCATCTTCGACCGCTTCTACCAAGGCAAGAATTCCCGCGACATGAATGTCAACGGCACGGGCATAGGACTGAACCTCTGCAAGATGATTGTCGACATGCATCACGGCACCATAGAGGCCCAGAACCGTACAGACAAAAGTGGCGCGATGTTCATCGTCACCCTGCCTTTGGGCAACGAGCATCTCAAACCGGAAGAGATAGAGATTACGCCCCCGACAGTAGAAGCGCCGCAGGCTGCTGCCCTCAAATCGCAGGGCAAAGGCCACCGTGTGCTCCTCGTGGATGACGACGAGGAAATAGGGCGTTACATTTCCAATGAGTTAGGCCGGTACTATAAGTTCACCATCTGCCATAACGGCAAGGATGGACTGAAAGAGCTGCTGACGAATGAATACGACTTGGTCGTGTCAGACGTCATGATGCCCGAGATGGACGGCTTCACCATGTTGCGCATGATCAAGACCAACATGAACCTCAGCCATCTGCCTGTGGTCATGCTCACTTCGAAAGCCGAGGTGGCCAACCGCCTTGAGGGCCTTGAGCGCGGCGCCGATGCCTTCCTCGCCAAACCTTTCGATATGGAAGAGCTGCACATGGTCATCAACAACCTCATCCAAAGCCGTCTCCACCTGAAGGGGAAGTATAGCGGTGCACAGCAGCAGACCGACAAGCTGGAGCAAATCGAGGTAAAGGGCAACGACGAGCAGCTCATGGAGCGCATCATGAAGGTGGTGAACAAGAATCTGAGCGACAGCGACTTCAATGTGGAGATGCTTTGCAGCGAGGTGGGCATCAGCCGCACCCAGCTCCACAGGAAGATGAAGGAGATGACAGGCCTGACCACCAGCGAGTTTATCCGCAACATACGGCTGGAGCAGGCTGCAAGGCTGCTCAAAGAACAGAAAATCAACATCACCCAGGTGGCCTATACGGTAGGCTTCTCCAACTTGGCACATTTCTCCACCGTGTTCAGAAGATACTTCGGCGTAGCCCCCTCGGAGTACGTTTAAGTTTAAAAAACAGCCGCATTTCCCCGCTATGCACAAATTTGAAACACTATGAAACAAACAATAAAGCCCTTCTCACAGGAGGGCTTTACCTTTGCAAGCGAATTCTGAAAACCAATTTTTTTAACTAAACACTAATTTTTTAACGACATGAGAAAAACTTACTCAATGCTTCTTGCACTGCTGCTTACAGCGGCAGGTGCTGTGAATGCCAATGCCGGAAAGATGATCTCACTCGACGAGGTCCCCTTTACCACATGGGAAGGCTATGGCATCGATGCATCGCAAGGTGAACCTGCCACTTGCGCATGGGTCATCGGCGAACCTACTGGCCAGCCTTATGGCGACGCCAGCGTTATCAACGGAGCTGACCTCTCGCTCTACAGCAAGCTGGTCATCACCTACACTGAAGGCACACCCCGTGTGCTGCTCAACCGCGACGTGCCCGAAGGTCAGTGGAATTCCGACGAGGCAGAGTCGAAGCTCATCGAGTTCCCCAAAGACGGTTGGAGCTCAAAGTACTTCAGCAACAACACCGACGATGGTGTCCTGATTGTCGACCTGAAGCAAATCAAGAAGGACAAGGGCTATGTTCGCCTGCATGCCATCAAGGGTGCCAACTGGGGCAATGTCACAGTTGTCAGCATGGAAGTGGAGACGCAGAGCAATGCACAGCAGGTAGGCTGGACCAACCTCATCACCAATGGTGACATGGAGGGTGAGGACAACAGCTGCTTCTGGGCTAGGGAAGAGAATGCCGATCCCGTGGCATGGCCTATCACCGATGGCGACGGCCGCGACGGCAGCCGTGGTGTGAAGGTTCACGCTGCTGCTGGTGCTGCTCAGGACTGGGACGCCCAGTTCTGGATCAACCTGCCTGAGACGCTCGCTCCCGACACCAAGTATCGTGTCAGCTTCGACTATCGCTCAAGCATCGACGGCTCGATGGACACACAGGCTCACCGCGATCCCAGCGACTACATCCACTATGAGATGCTGGGCACCATCAACACCACTCCCGACTGGCAGACCTTCACGGCTGAAGGCACGCTCACCGCACAGCAGTCGGGTGAAACCACCATGCATTCCATCGCATTCAACCTCTCGAAGGATCGTGCAAACGATGTCGACTTCTACTTCGACAACATCAAGTTCGAGGTCTACAAATACGGCACCACCGTCGAGTACTCCATGGATGTGCTGAAGGTAGACTTCGGTTTTGACACCAACATTCCTGAGCTGGTGAAGGCTTGTGGCAAGCCCCGCCTCCTTTTCCCCACCGACATGGTGACCGTGACCAGCGACAACGAGGCTATGGAAATCATGACTGTTGAGGGATTCCCCGACGGCCGTTTCTACATCTTCCTGGAGGATGGCCTGGAGGAAGATGCCGAGGTTGAGGTCTCGCTGAAGAACCCCGCCGATGCTGCCTACCATCTGGTCTATACCTCTGGCCCTGGTGGCGACGTTACCGACTTCTCCGTTCCCGCAGTCTTCAACGACGAGATTACTGTGGAGGATGCCTATTCCTACAACTTCGTGAAGCCTACCGTGATTGCTGCTGATCCCGAGGACGGCTCGTTCAACCTGCCCAACAGCATCAAGGAGTTCAAGATCACCTTCGACAAGCCCGCCGACTGCTCGAAGCTCGTTGCCACGCTCAATGGCAAGGCGCTCGCTGTCAATCCCTCCGAGGGCTTCGAGGAGCAGGTCACCCTCGTCCGCAGCGGCGATGACCTCCCCGACGGCCTCTACATCCTGAAGCTCGACAAGATCTTCTCAGAGGATCCTCTCGTGGAAGACGACTACGGCACCTTCACGCTCAACATCAACGTGGGTAAGGTGGTCTACGACCCGAACGACCTTCCCAAGGAAATGTTGCCCGACTACTTCGCTACGACTGAGGCCAATGGCATTCCCGAGGGCTATATCCTGACCTTCGGCGAGGAAATCCGCACCGCTGAGGGCGGCAGCTATGGCAGTGGCCCGCGTATGTTCAACTTCAGCGAGGGTGGCGACTTCACCAAGGGTCTCTACTACCGCGAGGGCTATGTGGAGTATGGAAGCACCGCTGGCTATCCCCTCCCGCTCGAGGCTGGCAAGAAGTACAACGTGCGTTTCAACACCGCTATGTGGAAGGACAATGGCAACCTCACGCTCTTCCAGATTCTGACCGAGGCTGGCGATCCTGTCATTTCGCAGATGATCAACAACAACCCCAATGTCAACGGTGCAACAACGGCTGTAACAGGTTCTACCGTTACTGAGATTCAGTTCATCCCCGATGCTACTGCCAACTATCTGCTCCGCTGGACTGCAGCCCAGAGTGAGGAAGGCAATACTGGATTCTTCGAAATCATCCTGGCTAACCCCAGCGTGCGCTACATCCCCAACCAGGTGGGCATCGAAGAGACCCAGCTGCTGAACACCGCTCTTGAGAATGCCAAGGCCGTGCGCGACGGCAACAACTCTGCCCGCTACGACGGTGAGATCTTCAACGCCCTCGTTGCTGCTATCGACAAGTACGAGGCTGAGATGACCGCCTACACCGCTCCCTCTGCTTTCAGGAAGGCTGCTGCCGACCTCGACGCAAAGGCTCAGGCCATGAAGGATCACCGCACGTTGTGCGACAAGTTCGACACCACTGCTGCCAGCGCCATGCAGACCGTGCTCGACAATGCCGAGAACAAGTTTGCCAAGTCTGAACTCTATGCACAGCTGAAGGGCATTGCCGAGAAGTGGGCTGTTGCCGACGTCGATGACGAGGGTAACGTCTATGTGGCTGCCAAGGTAGTGAAGGACGACGCTACGCTCTCCGAGGCCATCGCAGAGATGGAGCAGATTGCCAAGGTGGCTGCTGCCATGTTCTCCGAGGGTGAGTCTGTCACCGGCGACGCCGGCATCGAGGTACTCGTCGACCGCGTCCGTCAGGGTGCTGAAGGTCTGATGGAGATGGGTGTTTCTGAGGACGACGAACTCATCGTTCTTGCCAACAATGCCCTGACCGACGACGACGAGCTGGCTGAAGCCATGAAGAACCGTCTGAAGCTGGAGTTCTACAACAAGATGAAGAATGGCGACAACAGCCTCTTCGCTCCTACCGGCGAGGTAGATCCCGAGACTGAGGAGCCCATCACGAAGACCTACAACTTCACCGTGTTTGCCAAGAACCCGAACATCTATGCATGGTCGGTGAGCGCACAGTACTCTCCTGAGAATGTTCCCGGTTGGGATGTGCCCATCGGTTCTGGCGAGCTGAACACCATCTGGGTGGGTGGTACTCCGCGTAACATCGAGGGTGTGCCCGAGGATGTTGCCTTCACCAAGTATCACCAGCGTGTACGCATGCAGCAGACCGTCTATGACCTGCCCGCAGGTATCTACAATGTCATCATCGACGCCACGAACTGGGCTGACGACGACAATACCGACGGCTATGCATTCATCAAGACCTCTGCTACGCCTGAGGTTGAGGAAGGCATCGAAGAGGATCCCGCTGTGAACTTCGCTGATACACTTGCCCTGAACTATCACGGCCAGTATGTGGGTCACCACGACAACGTCTTCACCGTAGAGGTTGTGGATGGTATCCTGACCTTCGGTTGTAACTTCGGTGCACAGTCGCAGTACGAGTTCGACCATGTGAAGATTATGCTCAGCGGTGCTGCTGCAGGCTTCGACTATGCCAAGGGCTACGAGGAAGTGCTCACTTCCATCGACAATGCTCCTGCTGCCAATGTCAAGGTTCGCGCCATCGAGGTTTACGACCTCAACGGTCGCCGCCTCTACAACGCACAGAAGGGTGTCAACATCCTGCGCAAGCAGATGAGCGACGGCACCATCCGCATCGAAAAGGTAGTAATCAAGTAATCTCATTGATGAAAACAATCACAAGCGGGCAAGCATGCAATAGGCATGTTTGCCCGCTATGCTTCCTCATCCTGGCCTTGCTCCTCCCGGCAGGCATGCAGGCCCAGCCGACGTTTAGCCGGCAGCATGGCTTTTGCGAAGAACCGTTCGACCTCACCATCGGCGGAGCCGAGGGGCAAGCGGTACACTACACCCTCGACGGCAGCGAACCTTCGCCTTCCAGCCCCGTCTATGCTCAGCCCCTCACCATCAGCGGAACCACCATCCTCCGCGCCGCAACCTTCAACGGCCTCGAGCGCACCTCGTCGGTCGTCACCGCCACTTGGCTTTTCCCCGCCGACGTGCTCAAGCAGAGCAATACTCCAGAGGGCTATCCCTCACAATGGGGCGACTTCTGCCAGATATGGGGCACCGCTCCCGCCGACTATGAGATGGATCCTGAGATGACCACCGACCCCGTCTTGCGTCCCAAGATTCTCGAAGGCCTCAGACAGCTGCCCGTCCTGAGCATCGTCACCGACCGCAACAACCTGTTCAGCCACGTCAACGACCCTGAGCGCGGAGGCATCTACATCTTTACAGGCCCACCGGTAGGCGACCCCACCGGGCACGGCTGGACAAGGCCTGCCAGCATCGAGCTGTTCAGCTACTCGTCCGCCGACGACGCCCCCTCTCCGTCTTTGTCCGCCGACGGCTTACCCGCCGACTTCTCCACCACCTGCGGCCTGCGCCTGCATGGCGGTCATGGCCGTCTGGCAGAGAAAAATCCGAAGCACTCCTTCCGGCTGGTCTTCAAGGATGAATACGGGCCGAAGACGCTGCAATATCCGCTCTTTGGCGACGATCAGCCCCAGAAGTTCAACCAGCTCGTGCTGCGCTGCCATTTCGGCAATTCCTGGCAGCACTGGGGCGAGAGCAACCGCCAGAAGGCACAGTACACCCGCGACGTATGGGCACGCCGCATACAGCGGAAGATGGGCCACACCAGCGTCAACGCACGTTATGTACACCTCTTGCTCAACGGCATGTACTGGGGACTCTACAACCTGGCAGAGCGCGTCGACGACCAGTTCGGCAAAGACCATCTTGGCGGCAGCAAATCCGACATCGACGTCGTCAAGATAGAGGAAGACGGCGGCAACCATACCGAGGCCAGCGAAGGCACACTCGATGCCTGGCAACTTATGGTGCAAGCCGCACGCGTGGTAGGCGGCGGCAGCTCGCCATCTGTCAACGCAACCCCCTCCGAAGCCTATCAGATGCTCGCCGACTCCCTCCTCGACATCGATGCCTTCATCGACTACATGCTCATCAACCAATACGGCGGCAACACCGACTGGGACCACCACAACTGGTACGCCATCCGCCGCAGGGGCACCGACAGTCAGGGCTTCCGCTTCCTCTGCTGGGACACAGAAATCATCCTTGAGAACGAGCGGGAGAACGTCCTCTCCACCAACAACGGCAGCGGTTTCCCCACGGGCATCTTCCACAATCTGCTCCATAACGATGACTTTGCCCGCCGCTATCTCCGACGTGCCAAGGAGCTGCTCTCCGACGACGGAATCCTCAGCCAAGAGTCCGTCGTTGCCGTCTGGGACAGCCTGTACCACACCATCAGCTCAGCGCTCTACTGCGAGGCAGCACGCTGGGGCGACTATCGGCGCGACGTCCACCAATGGCAGAGCCCGGGGAAGCTCTACACCGTCGACGGCACCTATATGGCCGAGCGCCGGCGCCTGCTCAATCAGTATTTCCCCGTGCGCACCGAACGCGTGCTCAACCAGATTACCAGCTTTGTCAACATCGACGACTTCGAGATGCCCGACGGCTGGGAGCCGCTGGCCGCAAATATGTTCCATGAGTGGGACGGCACAGGCGCTAATGCGCAGCCTACAGACAAGGCCGTCAGCGTAGACTGGAACTTCGGTGTCAACGCCACTGGCGGTACAGCCATTGCTGGATTTGTCAACGTCGACCACAACCAGTTTGCCGACCTCTCCTCCTACGACTACCTCGTGCTGAGAGGGCAGGGGAGTGGACTACGCATCCTCGCCAACCGACTTGTGGCACACGGCCCTTGGAAGCAGGTCTACGTAGACTTCAGCAGCAGCGACCCCTATTGGAACAATGACTTCCAGGCCATCGTCTTCCCCTTGGCCGACTTGAAGACCATCAAGACAAACGAAGGAAAGAACCGCAACGACAGCTTCGTACACCTGCATGCGCTAAAGGTCGACTGGAGCAGCACGGTCAACGTCCGAGCAGCATACCTCATTCCTTCAGAAGAAAAACTATGCGTCGATGGATTGGCCCAACAGGCTACTCCTTCCGTCGATACTGTCTACGATCTGCAAGGTCGACGCCTCAAGGACAAGATGCCTCATTCCTCATCAATCAGAAAAGGTATATATATCAAGAACGGCAAGAAATATGTTTATTAAACAACATGCTCATTGTCCTCTTTCGCACGCAAGAAATAGCCCTTTCTTTGATGGTACGATGGCGGTCTCCCTCATCCATTCGAGGTTTTCCGCGAAAACTCTGCAACCCTGCACCTGGAACAGACAACCATCTGTATTCCAAAATATTGGAGGTAGCACACTTTGACGAAAACCCTGCATGAACTCTGCATGACTCAGCATCTTTACCCCAGACAACTCCGAAGAAAAGTCCCAAGCCTTGGGACAAAAAAATACTGCCCGTATTTTCCCAAACGGCGTTAGTATTTTTCTGAACGGCGTTCCTGTTTTCCTGCATGGAGCGCGTATATAGACAAATGCATAGTTGATGCAGGGTTTTGTTCCAAGTCTGCACCTAATACTTTTCTGCAAATCAGCGAGTTATAGATTCAGGGTGCAGAGTTGCAGGGTTTAAATAAGGCAACGATATAGCAGTTGACACTTAATCAATTATTCCGCATGGCGCTCCCCTCCCCTTGAGGGGAGGGGTAGGGGTGGGGTCTCTAACTTCCTTCAGCGAGTTTGATATCGTTTGTGTACTCTCAGTGGAAATAGTTACAGACCCCACCCCTGCCCCTCCCCTTGAGGGGAGGGGAAAGGCTACGGGTAGGCGACCGCAGGTCGGGAATGTGGCTACCGCCGGAGAAAAATTCCTGTGCCAACTGCTATATTATTGCCTTAAATAAAATATGGCCAAACTGCTGAGTTCAACCACAATGCGGTATTACCAAAACTAATGAGGTCTTCGTGTGGCCGAAAGCCATACGAAGACCATGTTTTATCGGCATCCTTAAGAATGGTCTCCCTGTTACCCTGTCCTATAACATTTTTACAAAAAAGTGAGCGAAAATTTGTGAAGTTGCGGGAAATACCTTATCTTTGCATTCGCTATCGCTCATCGCGGCGGTCTGCGGCTTTCTGGTAGCAGCGTCAACTTACACACAAACTAAAATAAAAATGTAGCACAATGAAAAAATTCATCATTCTGGCCTTGTTCGCTGCCATGATGGCGCAGCCGGCCTGTTCACAAGTGAAAACGCCGTCGTTCGACGAAGTGTTGACAACCCGTCGTAGCATCCGTAACTACGATGCCACGAAGAAGATCTCTGAGCAGGAGGTTCGCAGGCTGATGGAAGCCGTGCAGGAGGCTCCGTCGTGGGCCAATCAGCAGCCTACGAAGTATTATGTGGCCATATCGCCTGAAAAGGTAGCTGCCGTGCAGGATCTCGTCGGCGGCAACAAACAGCGCATTCTGGGCGCTCCCGTGCTTATCGTCTCAACCTACGAGCGTGGCAAGTCGGGCTTCTTCCAGGGAAATCCCGCCAACGAGGTGGGCGATGGCTGGGGTGCCTACGACAACGGCCTCTCCAACTGCTACCTCGTGCTGAAGGCCCGTGCCATGGGCTTCGACACGCTCATCATGGGTATGCGTGATGCCGACAAGCTGCGCCAGCTTTTCAGCATCCCCAGCGAAGAGACCGTCATGGCCGTGATTGCTCTGGGCTACCGTGCCGCCCAGCCCGTTCAGCCCCGTCACCGACAGTTGGATGACATGGTGAAGTTCTATTAAAGGAGTAAAGGAGATGTGGAGGTAAAGTAGAATTGTACACAAGATGAAGACAAAGCTGTTTTTCTTTTGCCTGCTGGCCGTAGCGTGCCTGCAGAATGCCTCGGCTCAAACGAATATGCGCGTGAGGAACAACGTGCCGCTGGACTCCATACGGCTGAGCGACCCGGCCATTCTGGCCGACCAGAAGACGAAGATGTACTACATGACGGGCACAGGCGGCATGATGTGGCGCAGTGCTGACCTGAAGCGCTGGGAGGGGCCGATGCGCGTGACGGCGTTCGAGGCCGACTCCTGGATGGGGCCGAGGCCGATGATCTGGGCTGCTGAGCTGCACCAGACGGGTGACGGCTGGTATTACTACTTTGCTACTTTTACGAATCAGGCGGTGAAGATAGACACGGTGCGCGGCAATGTCATCGAGCGCCGTGCCTCGCAGGTGCTGCGAGCCGACAACCCTATGGGACCTTACCGTGCCTTCGGCGACGCCACCTACCTGCCCGCCGACCGTCCGACGCTCGACGGCACCTACTGGAAAGACCGCGACGGAAAGCCGTACATGGTGTTCTGCGGAGAGTGGCTGCAGAACTGGAACGGCACGGTGGAGAAGATTGAGCTGAAGCCCGACCTCAGCGGCACCATCGGTGAGCCGAAAATACTCTTCCGCGCCAGCGACTCGCCGTGGAGCCGTGAACGGAACGACCAAGGCGAGATTACCTGGAACAAGGTGACTGACGGCCCCTACCTCTTCCGCACAGGCACGGGACGACTGGGCATGGTATGGACATCGTGGGTCTTCGATGTCTACACACAGGGCGTGGCCTACTCAGAAAGCGGCACCCTCGACGGTCCCTGGACGCAGGAGCCAGAGCCCATCACTCCTCCAGGCTACGGCCACTCGATGCTCTTTCAGCGCTTCGACGGCCAATGGATGATGGCCGTTCATCACCATTCCAAGGATGACAGGGGGCATACGGTGCGCATCCCTCATCTGTTTGAGGTAGACTTGAGCGGCGACAAACTGACAGTTAAAAAATGAATCACACGATGAAGCAGAAACTATTCCTCATCTTTGCCGCAGCATTGCTGGCACTGCCCACGGCGGCAAAACCCAAGCGCGCCCTGACGGAGAAGGACATGGGCGCCTATCTCTTCACCTTCTTCAGCGACCCGACGCACTCGCTGTTCATGGCCATCAGCTACGACGGCTATACGTTCACTCCGGTGAACAACAGCGAGCCGATTATCTCGGGCGACAGCATCGCCGAGCAGCACGGCATCCGCGACCCGCACATCTACCGTGCGCCGAACGGCAAGTTCTACATCGCCATGACCGACCTGCACGTCTTCGGCAAGCAGAAAGGCATACGCACCACGCAATGGGAGCGCCCCGACGAGTTCGGCTGGGGCAACAACAGGGGGCTGGTGCTCATGGCTAGCGACGACCTCATCAACTGGACACACCACGTGGCCCGCCTCGACAAGCTCTTCCCCGACGAGTTCGGCAAGGTGGGATGCGCCTGGGCTCCACAGACCATCTGGGACCCGGCAGCAGGTAAGCCGATGGTCTATTTCACCATCCGACAGCAGGCGGGTGGGCGCACGAAGCTTTACTACAGCTATGCCGACGAGGCTTTCACCACGCTGGAGACCGTGCCGCAGCTGCTCTTCGAATATCCCGACACGACGATTCAGGTGCTCGATGCCGACATCTGTCCGATGCCCGACGGCCGCTATTTCATGACCTACGTGTCGCAGGAGAATCCCGGCGGTATCAAGTACATGATCAGCGACCGGATAAACCATTTCGATGACTATCACGCCGAGCAGATAGACGGCGAACGCACGGGCTGCGAGGCACCCAACGTGTGGAAGCGCATCGGCGAGAACAAGTGGGTCATCATGTACGATGTCTATAGCGTCAACCCCCACAACTTCGGCTTCGTCGAGACTTCCGACTTCAAGACATTCACACCACTTGGACACTTCAACGAGGGCAAGATGAAGATAACCAACTTTGTGTCGCCGAAGCACGGCTCGGTCATCCACATCACGAAGGCCGAGGCGAAGCGACTGGAGCAGTACTGGGAGGCACAGCAGCAGAAGAAGAAGGGCATACGTAGCGGTGAGCTCTGGCGCGACGACGGCGGGCGCCACATCAATGCCCACGGCGGGGGAGTGCTGAAATATGGCGACACATACTACTGGTTTGGCGAGCACAAGGACGAGCGCACCAGCGACGCGATGGTTGGCGTGATGTGCTACGCCTCGAAGGACTTGGTGAACTGGAGAAACTGCGGCGTGGCGCTGAGTGTGACAGATGCTGCTCCAGGACGGGGCAACGACAGGATGGCGAGAAGACGCGCCACGACAGATTCCGACATCGAGCGCGGCTGCATCCTGGAGCGTCCGAAGGTGATATATAATGAGGTGACGAAGAAATTCTGCATGTGGTTCCACTTGGAGCTGAAAGGGCAGGGCTACAATGCCGCACGCTATGGCGTGGCCGTGGCCGACCGCCCAGAAGGCCCCTACAAGTTCCTCTACTCGCAGAGGGCTGATGCAGGCACATGGCCAATAGAGTACGGGCAGAAGGAGCTGGCTGTGCTCGACACGCTCAACGAGGCCAACTTCAAGGAATGGTGGACTCCGGAGTGGAGAAAGGCTGTGAATCAGGGGCTTATCGTAAAACGCGACTTCCGCTCTGGGCAGATGTCGCGCGACATGACGCTCTACGTCGACGATGACGGGAAGGCATACCACATCTTCTCGTCGGAGGAGAACCTGACGCTACACATTGCTGAGCTGACGGCCGACTACCTGCATCACACGGGGCGATACACCTGCGTTGCGCCAGCTGGCCATAACGAGGCACCCGCCATCTTCAAGCATGAAGGTACCTACTGGATGATTACCTCTGGCTGCACCGGCTGGGCACCCAACGAGGCCCGCATGTTCTCTGCTCCCAGCATCTGGGGGCCTTGGACGCAGCATCCCAACCCTTGCCGGGGTCCCAAGGCGGAGATTACCTTCGGCGGGCAGAGTACCTACATCCTGCCTGTCGGCGACAAATACATCTTCATGGCCGACATCTGGCGTCCGCAGCATCCCATCGACGCCCGCTACATCTGGCTTCCCATCGAGTTTGAAGACGGCAAGCCGGTCATCCATTGGCGCGACGAGTGGAAAATGACGGAATAACAAAAAACGGTTGTTTCTTAGTGACTGATATGAAATACGGAATTATTGGGACAGGAGCCATCGGCGGCTACTATGGTGCCCGGCTCGCACAAAGCGGCCAGGAGGTGCACTTCCTGCTGCATAGTGATTATGAATATGTGCTTGAGCATGGGCTGCAGGTAGATTCCTGCAACGGCTCGTTCCATCTGGACAAGCCGCATGTCTATCATTCTACAGCCGACATGCCGCCGTGCGACGTGGTGCTGGTGTGCCTGAAAAGCATCAACAACCACAAGCTCCGCGAGCTGCTGCCGCCATTGCTCCCTGCCCCGTCCGCCGACAGCCCGACGTGCTCCGCTGGCCCGCTGGTCGTATTGATTCAGAACGGCATCGGCGTGGAGCAGGATGTGCAGGCGATGTTCCCCGGCTTGCAGCTGGCAGCGGGACTGGCCTTTATCTGCTCGGCCAAAACGGAGCCGGGGCGCATAAACCACCAATGCTACGGGCAGATAAATCTGGGCAACTACTCCTGCCGTGACGAGGCCCGGCTGGAACAGGTAGTAGCCGACTTCAACGCCGCTGGCGTGAAGGCCGGTCTGGTGGAATACAATGAAGCCCGCTGGAAGAAGGCAGTATGGAATATGCCTTTTAACGGCATGACCGTTGCCTTGAACACGCGTACCGACCTGCTCCTGGGTAATCCTGCCACCCGCAGGCTTATCCGTGAGCAGATGATGGAGGTAATCGGTGCCGCCCGCCATCTGGGGGTGACAGGTATAGACGAGTCGTTTGCCGAGCTGATGATGAAGATGACCGACGAGATGACGCCTTACTCGCCTTCCATGAAACTGGACTTCGACTTCCACCGCCCCATGGAGATACATTATCTTTATACACGGCCCATAGAAATAGCCAGAGAGGCAGGTTTCGACATGCCCCGTCTGGCTATGCTGGAAGCCGAACTCCGGTTCCTGGAAAACCCCTCCTAATCTCCCCGAAGGGTAGGGAATCCCCCCTCCCCTTCGGGAAGGGGATGGGGGAGGGGTTTACAGCAGATTATCTTTCTCTATGTCCTTGAAGTAGCGGTAGGTACCAACCTTCAGTTCGTCGCAGGCGGCATCGTCGGCCACGATGATGCCGTGCTGGTGCATCTGGAGGGCTGAGATGGTCCACATGTGGTTCACGCTGCCTTCGATGGCGGCCTGCAAGGCGCGGCACTTGGCATGTCCGTTCACCAGAATCATCACTTCCTTGGCTGCCATCACAGTACCTACGCCGACAGTAAGCGCCGTCTTGGGCACCTTGTTGATGTCGCCCTCGAAGAAGCGGCTGTTGGCGATGATGGTGTCGGTGGTCAGCGTTTTCTGACGGGTGCGGCTGGTGAGCGACGAACCCGGCTCGTTGAATGCGATGTGACCGTCGGGGCCTATGCCGCCGAGGAAGAGGTCGATGCCGCCGGCCTCCTCAATCATCTGCTCGTAGTGGGCGCACTCGGCAGCCAGGTCGGGAGCGTTGCCGTTGAGAATGTGAATGTTCTCCTTCGGGCAGTCGATATGGTTGAACAGATTGGTGAACATGAATGAGTGGTAGCTCTCAGGATGCTCCTCGGGCAGACCCACATATTCGTCCATGTTGAAGGTGAGCACATGCTTGAAGCTGACTCGTCCCTCCTGACATGCTTTCACCAGTGCCCGATACATGCCGATGGGGCTGCTGCCTGTGGGGAGTCCAAGCACGAAGGGCTTCTCTGCCGTTGGCTTTGCGGCGTTGATACGTTCAATGACATGATTTGCTGCCCATTGCGACATCAAATCGTAGTTCGGTTCAATGATAACTCTCATAATTGTGTTGTTTAAGTGAATTGTGTTTGTTAGTTTATCTAGAAAAGTATTTCTTTCCGTTCCTGATGACCAGTCCGTGATAGGAGTCGCTGACGCGGCGTCCTGTAAGGTCGTAGGCAGCATGTGTACGTTCCGGCTGCTGCGCGCTCAGTTCCACTATGCCGCTCATTTCCTCGTTCATGAATAGGAATGACACCGTGGCGTCGTCGTTCTCCGTAATGTCGTTAATGGGCTTGGAGAGCAGGCCCGTGCCGCTGTAGGTCGTGGCGGCAGGGATGGAAGTGTCTGTAAACGAGCGGTTTTCGGTAGAGTCGTCAACAAATGGATAGGCTGTGCCGCTGAGGTAAAGGCTGTGCCCGCCTGTATGTGTGCTACCGTCGCCGATGATGTCCTCCCACTCGTTGTAGTCTAGGTTGTCGGCATGCACCAGTTCGTAGCGGTGGTGGTTAGGATTGTTGTTCACGTTGTTGGCGTTCCAAATCGAGGCATTATAGTCCACATGGCTGATGAGCAGTCCATGTCCTGGAGTGCGCAAGTCCCAACCGTTCCATTGGCGGTTTTCCAGCAGGAAGAACTCGTTGGTGTTGTCTGTTCTGATGATGTAAGCCTTGCCGCCTTCAGCCAGAGGCTTCAGCCCCTCTATCGTGGCTGGCATGTCGAGCTCCTCTGGCTTCAGCCATCCTAGTAGCATTTTCTCATGCGCAGAATAGTTGGGCGGACACCAGCCGTTGTTTACAAAGTTTCCGCCGTCCATCAGATCCCACTCGTCCACTATGGAGTATTCGTCGCCCCTGGTGGGGTAGAGGTCGGGCAGGCCCAGCGTATGGCTGTACTCATGGCAGATGGTGCCTATGCCGCAGGAACGATTATTCGTCCACAGTTCGGCACTGGCAGAACAATCGCGCATGGTGATTCCGTTCACCGTGATTGAGGACATGGTGTTCGTGTTTGGCCAGATGCAGCCTTTTGTGGCGTCTGATGACTCGTTGCCTCCGTAGCCGGCATAGATGAAGACGATGGCTTCTGCACGTCCCGCTCTATCCCAAACATAGGGACTGAAGTCTACGCCCAGCGAGTCGGCTGCCAGCTGCAGGGCTTCCCTGAAAGCATTGGCGCCATAGTTGCCATACGTTGTGTTTCCGTTCGCCAGCTTGACAGGGCCGTAGATGTCGAAATGGGGCTTGAACAGTCCTGACGACTGTTGGCGGAAATAGTCGGCCACGCAGCCGGGGCCTCTGCCTTCGTTGTAGCCCTCTTCATTGAAGATGCGGTTGTAGAAGTCCTGCGGGTCTTCGCAGGAGAAGTCCTTGTTGGAAAAAGATACCAGCACTACCGCCACAGGATAGACCCGCGTGGAGTCCCAGTCTGTTTTCAACTGGGCAAGCTGGTACCGACGGCTGGCTCCCCCCACCGCTTCATGGGTAGGCTGGGCTTCCAGGCAGTCATAATGCAGAAATCTCCTGCCCTGGGCTGAAGCACCTAGGGGCAGGAGAATAAGGAATGAAATCAGGAATGTTCTTATTTGCATTTGGGACACCAGGGTTTCAAGGTCTTGAAGAAGTCGTTGCCCTTGTCGTCTACGAGAATAAAGGCGGGGAAATCCACGACGTCAATCTTCCAGATGGCCTCCATGCCCAGTTCAGGATATTCTACACACTCAATAGATTTGATGCTGCTTTGACTGAGCACGGCAGCCACGCCGCCGATGCTGCCCAGGTAGAAGCCGCCATGCTTCTGGCAGGCGTCGGTCACCACTTGCGAGCGGTTGCCCTTGGCAATCATCACCAATGAGGCGCCGAGGCTCTGGAACTCGTCCACGTAGGGATCCATACGGTTGGCCGTTGTGGGTCCCATCGAGCCGCAGGGATAGCCCTCCGGCGTCTTGGCAGGACCGGCATAGAGTACGGGATATTTCTTGAAGTATTCAGGCATCTCCTCACCGGCGTCGATGCGGGCTTTCAGCTTGGCGTGGGCAATGTCGCGGGCTACGATGATCGTGCCCTTCAGGTTCACCCTCGTGGAAACGGGATATTTCGACAGCTCCTTGCGGACGGCGTCGATGCCCTCGTTCAGGTCTATCTCAATGGTGTTCTGTCCCTCGCCGGCCTTGGCGTATTCTGCGGGAATCAGCTCTGCGGGGTTCGAGTCCATCTGCTCCAGCCATATACCGTCGCGGTTGATCTTGGCTTTGATGTTGCGGTCGGCCGAGCAGCTCACACCCATGCCGATGGGGCAGCTGGCACCGTGGCGCGGCAGACGGACGACGCGGATGTCATGAGCCAGATACTTGCCGCCGAACTGTGCGCCCAGCCCAATCTTCTGAGCTTCCAGCAGCAGCTTCTGCTCCAGGTCGACGTCGCGGAAGGCACGGCCTGTCTCGTCGCCCGTAGTGGGCAGCGAGTCGTAGTACTTGATGCTGGCCAGCTTCACGGTGAGCAGGTTCTTCTCAGCCGAGGTGCCGCCGATGACGAAGGCGATGTGGTAGGGCGGGCAGGCAGCTGTGCCCAGGCTCTTCATCTTCTCCACGAGGAAGGGAATCAGTGTCCCCTCGTTCTGGATGGTGGCCTTGGTCATGGGGTAGAAATAGGTCTTGTTGGCCGAACCGCCGCCCTTGGCCACGAACACGAAGCGGTATTCGGCACCCTCGGTGGCCTCGATGTCAATCTGTGCAGGCAGGTTGCAGCGGGTGTTCACCTCGTCGTACATGTTGAGCGGGGCATTCTGCGAATAGCGTAAGTTGTCCTGTGTAAAGGTGTTAAACACTCCTAGTGAAAGTGCTTCTTCATCCTCGAAGCCCGTCCACACCTGCTGACCCTTCTCTCCGTGGATGATGGCAGTACCGGTGTCCTGGCAGAAGGGCAGTATGCCGCGAGCAGCCACCTCAGCGTTGCGCAGGAACTGCAGGGCCACGTACTTGTCGTTGTCACTGGCATCGGGGTCGTTCAGTATCTGAGCCACCTGCAGGTTGTGCTCGCGGCGAAGCATGAACTCCACGTCGTGGAAGGCCTGCTGGGCCAGCAGCGTAAGAGCCTCCTTAGAAACTTTGATGATTTCTTTTCCCTCAAACTGCGCGGTGGTCACGCCATCCTTTGAAAGCAGTCTGTACTCTGTCTTGTCCTCGCCCAGCTGGAACATTGGGGCGTACTTGAATGCGGGTGTTGTAGCCATAATATCTTTTTTTTAGTTTTTCGCTTGCAAAAGTACACAAAAAATGCTGAAAGCACAAAACTTTCGGCATTTTTCTTTCTACTTTTTCTTTCCGTTCCTGTTCACCACCGTGACCACTGCCTGAGCCAGGTTTAGGAAAGCCTGTCCCGACATCGAGTCGGCATTGGCGGCCACAGGCGTTCCCTTGTCGCCGTTGTCACAGACGCTCTGCACCAGCGGCAGCTGTGCCAGCAAGGGGAGCTTCATCTCTTCGGCCAGTCGCTTGCAGCCTTCTCGTCCGAAGATGTAGTAGCGGTTCTGGGGCAGCTCGGCAGGCGTGAACCACGCCATGTTCTCCACCAGCCCCAGGATGGGCACCTGTACCTTCTCGTTCTGGTACATATCTATGCCTTTGCGAGCATCGGCCAGCGCCACCTGCTGCGGTGTGGAGACGATGACGGCACCTGTGAGCTTCAGCGTCTGCAACAGCGTGAGATGGATGTCGCTGGTGCCCGGCGGCGTGTCGAGGATGAGATAGTCCAGCTCTCCCCAGTCAGCATCGGCAATGAGTTGCTTCAGCGCGTTGCAGGCCATGCCGCCGCGCCACAGCGTCGCCGTGCTGGGGGCGACGAAGAAGCCGATGCTCAGCATCTTGATGCCATATTTCTCAACAGGCACGATGAGGTCTCGTCCGTCCTTATTCACGGCATACACTTGTTCGCCTTCCACGCCCAGCATCTTCGGGATGCTTGGACCGAAGATGTCGGTGTCGAGCAGGCCCACGCTGTAGCCCAGACGGGCCAGCGCGACAGCCAGATTGACGGCCACGGTGCTCTTGCCCACGCCGCCCTTGCCGCTGCTCACGGCCACGATATGCTTTACGCCAGGCAGCAAGTCCTCGTCCTTGGGCCGGGGCTTCGATTTGTACTCGGTAATAATCTCTACGGCTACGTCCTGTCCGCAATGGTAGCGGATGGCCGCTTCAGCGGCTTTCACGGTTGACTTCAGGAAAGGGTCGGTGTCGCGGGGAAATTCCAGCACCACCTTCACGCTCCAGTTCTTTCCCTCTTGCGGGGGATTGAGAGGGGCTACCACAGGCGTGTCGGCTACCATGCCGCTCTCTACCAGGTTTTTCTTCGTGCCCGCATACGTCACAGTGGCGAGCGCCTCCATAATCAGTTTCGGATAAAGGGCCATGATTATTCTTTATTATATAATAATGTAGGGTCTGTATTGTTATTATTCATGTTTGCTTTCGTTTAGCGAAAAGACAGCTGCAAAGGTAAGCAAAAGAATCTTTTTCGCCAAGTAAGCAAGTGTTAAAAGTAAACAAAAGACATTAACGCCTACACTTCGCTGAATATTTTTTCGTACCTTTGCAAGCGTTTTAATCAGGCGCGGCATCTCGTGCCGCGCTTATCAATTACCTAATAGCGAGTTATGAGAAAGAATTTCTTTTGTGCCCTTACCGTGATGTGTCTTTCCTTTGGCTGTGCTTACGGCCAGAGCAAGCAGGAAGAGTCGAACGACGAACTGATCAATGAGCTGTTGTCCTACGGCGATGCGGACGACGAGGAGATTGGCAACTTCGACTTCATCTACCGCAATGGAGGCGAGTCGCTCGACTACGACGAACTGATGGCGGAGAACATCATCGATGAGGCCATATCCCATTTGGGAACCCGCTATGTCTATGGCTCGAAAGGCCCCAACTCGTTCGACTGCTCTGGTTTCACCAGCTATGTCTATAAGCACCAGAACGGCGTGTGGATTGGCGCCTCTTCCCGCGAGCAGTATGCCATCAACCAGCCCATCAAGCGCAGCGAGATGCAGGCAGGCGACCTAGTGTTCTTCACCTCCCCCCGCTCAGGACGAGGCGTGGGCCATGTGGGCATCGTCCTCGACTTCGACCCCATCACCGACACTTTCTATTTCATCCATGCCTCGACAAAGGAAGGCGTGAAAATCAGCAAATCTACCGATGGCTACTACCAGCGACGCTATGTAGGCGTCAGGCGTCCCTTGCGGGCTACGCCCTGAATAGATAACGTGCTGCGCCCTAAATGAAAAATGATAAATTGCGGGCTGCGCCCTAAATGATAAATGATAAATGACAAATAAAAAATGCTGCGCGATGAAAAGACTAAATATTAGTAGAAAGATTTTTACGCCGCTAAGTTTATCATTTATCATTTTTCATTTATCATTTAGGGCGCAGCCCGCAGTAGCACAACCCGCTCCAGCTCAGTCCGACACCCTGACCATTGCCATGGTGGGCGACGTGATGATGGGCACTACCTTTCCCAGCATGATGCTGCCCGAGGATGAGGGACGGCAGCTGTTTAAAGACGCTGCCGACATCCTGCTGCGTGCCGACCTCACCGTGGGCAACCTGGAGGGGACGCTCTGCGACGGCGGACAGTCGACCAAAGGCACAGGTCCCAATAGCTATAGCTTCCGCACCCCCACCAGCTTCGCTCCGAGGCTGAAGGAGGTGGGCTTCGACTTTATGAGCATGGCCAACAACCACGCCAACGACTTCGGCCAGCAGGGCATCGAGAGCACCGAGCGCTGCCTGCGCGAACAGGGCATCCTGTTCAGCGGTATCGAGGGACGCGTGGAGAGCTGTGTCACCGAGCGTTGCGGAAAGAAGATAGGTCTCTGCGCCTTCGGTCATAACAGCTACACGCTGAAACACACCGACCTGAATGTAGTGGGCCGCATCGTCGACGACCTCGTCAGCAGCTGCGACCTCGTCATCGTCTCCTTCCACGGTGGTGCCGAAGGCCGCGACAAGAGCCACCTGCCACAGGGCAGCGAGACCTTCCTGGGCGAGAACCGAGGCTCTCTGCGTGAGCTGGCACATTTCTGCATTGACCACGGAGCCGATGTGGTCTACGGTCACGGCCCTCATGTGCTGCGCTGCGCCGAGGTGTACAAAGACCGGTTCATTGCCTACAGTCTGGGCAATTTCTGCACACCCTATAACGTCAACCTTACAGCTATCTCGGGCTATGCCCCTTTGCTGGAAATCAAGATAGACCCCAGCGACGGTCGTTTCCTCCAGGGACAGATACACCCCTTCATCCAGACCCGAGGTGTAGGTCCACGCGCCGACAAGTCGGGAGCCGTCATCCGCGAGATGAAGCAGCTCACCGAGACCGACGTGCCCGAAAGCCAGGCCCGCATCGACGACCAGGGCTGCATTCTTCTTAAGTCAGAGTAAAAAGTAAGAAATAATCTAGATGAAATCTTTCCGTCATTTGCTCCGCTGCTATCCGCTGACGCTTGTCTGTCTGGCACTCATCTGGTTTCTCTGCCTGTTTGGCCATATGCCGAAGACGCCGATGGACGATGTGCCCTTCATCGACAAGTGGACGCATCTTGTGATGTACGGCGGCACCACGTCGGTGATGTGGTGGGAATACCTGCGCTGTCA
>JAEEGL017260914.1_pt1 | contig 26627 bp, 24 predicted proteins | sample 9134231 | NCBI WGS metagenome assembly JAEEGL01 (sample SAMN16246548, study PRJNA631951) | gut metagenome | biome: gut microbiome; feature: rumen; material: fiber-attached | host: Bos | place: Iran: Karaj | collected 2018-10 | reverse complement strand
GTTTTACCTAAGAAACGGTGGAAAACTGCTTGAAAATTGTGGAAAAATGAGTTATACTATAATAAGAATTTGATAATTTTAAAAATTTAAGGAATAATAAATTATGCCAAAGAGAACATATCAGCCGCATAAGAAGCAGCGCAAAGTTGAACATGGTTTTATGAAGCGTAATGCCACTAAGAATGGTCGTAAGGTATTAGCACGACGTCGTTTGAAAGGGCGCGCCCGTTTAACTGCTTAATAATAAGTCCCTTAAGGGGACTTATTTAGTATATAATATATATTATGTTAAGTAAGAAGTATCGATTTCATTCGCGTGGTGGTGTAAAGTATGTTTATCAGCATGGGAAGACAGTGCGTAAAGCGCAGATGTCGTTGGTTTTTGCTGAAAATACACGAGGTTTCACACGAGTAGCGGTGGTAGTGTCTAAAAAAACGGCGAAGTTGGCAGTAGATAGGAATCGGATACGTCGTAGGGTGTATGAGGCGATTAGAATTAATTATGATTTGATTCCTGAAAAAATGGATTATATATTTGTAGTTTATTCTAAAAAGATAATGAAGATGCCTTTTAATGAACTCGAGAAGATGTTGGGAGAGCTGGTCGAGGAAAGTAAAATGTGCTATAATAAAAAGAATGGATAAAAAGAGTGTGAAAAAATATGTCTATTGGGGAATATTTATTGCTTTTGTGGTGGGTTCTATAATAACTGGAAGTCCATTCAATCTTATTGATGTAGTAGTAGTGCGTCCGATTGTAAATATATTGTTTGTAATATTTAACTTGGTGCACGATTTTGGTCTAGCAATTATAGTATTTACTATTCTAGTGAAACTAGTGATGTGGCCATTGACTAAAAGGCAACTCAATCAGACTAAATTAATTCGCAAACTCCAGCCTGAGCTTACGCAGATTAAAAAGAATTGCAAAGGGAATAAACAACTCGAGTCTTTACAAACAATGGATTTATATAAAAGGTATAATGTAAAACCTTTTGCTTCAATGGCGACGATTTTGATTCAATTGCCGATATTCATTGCGATTTTTTCAGCGATTCGAGTAATCGCGACACCATTACCACAAGATAACCTATCAAATCGGGCATATAGCATTGTGGCATATGAAGGATCGGAAATACGTGAAATTTCAGAAAAACAAGCAGTGTATCTTGCTGATCTTACTAATAATGAAATTCCGGCCGAAGAAAAAGCTGCTTACGATTTTCACCCACAATTATTCGGCACGATTAATTTAGATGTGAAAGCTAGTGATGTATTGTCTGGGAAGTTCTCGTGGAGCGCTTTGTTTATTTTAGCATGTGCAATAATGGCTTCTGTAGTACAGTATTGGGCGACAAAGCAGCAAATGCCTTCAGGTAAGTCAGAGAAAAAGAAGAAATTCCGTGAGTTAATCCAAGAAGCTAAGGATGGTAAAGAGATTGAGGATATGGACGTGTCATCAGTTGCTACAGGGCAAATGTCGATGATGATGCCAATTATGATGTTCTTAATTATGTTTAATCTTAATGGTGCGCTTTCATTCTATTATTTCTTAAGTAATATAATCACGGTGACACAACAGCGAATGATATTAAAGAAGGTAGATCAGGAAATTGATGCCGTCACTGACAAAGCTGTATTAAAAGAACTTAGAAAGATTAAAGAGGCCGAAGTGGTCGAAAACAAAAAAACTGGAACAAAAATAACTCGCATCTCCGCTCGTGATACTAAAAAGAAAAGGAGATAACAAATGAATAAAGATGAATCTATAAGGTTTGCGAGCCGATATTTGGAGGATTTGCTGAGCTTTTTTGGAATCAATGTTGCAGTGACTTCTACAATTGATGATGAGGTGATTCAATTGTCAGTTCCATCAACATCTCTAAATTCGCTTTTGATTGGACGTAATGCAGACAATTTAAGAGCTTTGCAGCATATTGTTTCAATGGCATTGGTATCTAAGGAAGCGGAAGTGACACGCGTGAATGTAGATGTGGCGAATTACAAAAGGCAGCGAGCCGATCGGATTGCAGACAAAGCTGAGGGATGGATTGCAAAGGTACGCAAAACTGGTGAGTCAATGGAGATTAATCTTAACGCTGCTGATAGGCGAGTGGTACATAAGTTAGCGCAAGACTATTCTGATATTGAGACACACTCGGAAGGGGAAGGGCGAGAGCGAAAATTAATTATTAGTAAAATAGATAATTAACTCATAATTTACTCGCGTTTCGCAGCACGCCGGGAAAAAATCTCGTTAACTAATTGGGACTGCGCCGAAATTTCAGTTTCGTACTCGTCTCGACTAGTTTCCTCGATTTTTTCCCGGGTTTGCTTTATGCTTATAAATTATGAGTTTAACTATCTGTTTTATTTACGATAATAACAAAGTCACAGGTAGTGTCGATGCCGGCAGGAAGTTCTTCGAGATTTTTGGCGGTGGTATGATATTTTTCTTCTAACAGTTTTTTAGTGCCAGGTTTTTCTTCGGTGCGGGCGTAGATGATATATTCACCTTCAAATTCGCCTTCTACAGGAACGTCATCAACATAGATGGTTGGGTATCCGTCTTTTTCTAATTCGAGTTGCTCGTTATTAGCAGAGTCTGAAGCACCGGCGGCATTTAAGATAACAATAGTTGGGTCTTCATATTTCTTTGGATCCCCAGAGAACATTTTATCGACGTAAGTGCGGATACTACTAAAATTGCCATTACCTCCTACTGGTAAAACATAAGAAATACCATTAATATTACCAGTAGTCACTAGCTTTTCTGGTTCAATGAGGGAAACCTGACGAATATTATTAAAATCAAAGTCGTAGGTGAGATGTGCTAGGGATTTCATCTCATCAATCGAGAAATTAGTTCGGAGATTGTCGCCCAATGTGCTAGCAAGACTTATGATGTCGGTGAGAGAGAGTTTTTTCTCGAATACTTTGTCTTTAATTCCGATAAGAATCTTCTGTTGAGAGGCACCGCGAGTGAAATCGCCACTAGCTGTACCATGGCGAGCTCGGGCGAGGCCGAGAGCTTGGTCGCCATTAATAGTGTAGGTTTCACCTGCTTTGAAGACTGCGCCGGTCCAGCCGTAGTCAGAAATATCTTCGTCCAGAGTAATATTAATTCCGCCTAAGGTATCAACAATTTGAATTAGTGAACCCCAGTTGAGGTGGGCGTAGTATTGAAAATCGAGCCCAAGAATATTACCAACTTCGTCTGCGAGAGCTTCAGCGCCAGATTTTTCATCATTTCCTTCCATATTATTACACCAGTAAACTTCGTTGATTTTGCCAGTCGCGGTACAAGTTGGTGAAGCCTTGAGATCACGTGGTAAGGATAACATAGCAACATCACCAGTTTTTTGGTCAAGACTGATGGCCATAATAGAATCGGTGAGTTGAGCACCGTCATGGGTGCCATTGCCTTCATCGCCGGCCATATTGTAACCACTTGTACCGAAGGCAAGGATATTGGTGCGGCCATTTTCATCGGCTTTAAGCTCGACGTAATTTTCAGTGAATAAATCGAATATGTTGCCTTGACCGCCAGTAATCTTAGCAATAATATCGTTACCCCAAAGGATAAACCAAACTACTCCACCAATAAGGAGTAAGACTATGAAGAGAATAATTCCAACAATAATTTTGCGTTTTTTACTAATGGGTTTTTTGTGCATTTTTTTGGCTTTCTTTGATTTGTTGGTCAATTCGGAGGGGTCCGCTGCTTTTAACTCACCAGTTTGTTCGTCAAAATTAAAAGCTTGGGTGGGTTGCAAAAAATCTTCAGCAGAACTTTTTGGTGTAGGTTTTTGTTCTAAGGTTGACGTAGTTGGCTGTGGAGTTGGTTTGACAGTAGTAACTGGGCGTTTTGTGGAGATGGTTTTTCGAGTAGTTGGTTTGCGAGTAGTAGTTCGCGAAACACTACTAGTAGATGGTTTACGAGCAGTAGGTTTTTTGGTAGTAGCGCGAGTAGATGATACACGTGTTGTAGTTTTTTTAGCAGTGGTGCGGACGGCGGATTTTTTAGGGGTAGTTTTTTGAGACGTTTTAGTGTTAGCCGCGGAAATTTTAGCGCGACGCGTAGCAAGACCATCAATTGATTTATTTTTATCCATTGTTTATAATTATAGCATAATGGCGACGAAAATTACGAAAAAACAATTAGCGGTTTTAAATTATTTAGAAGATTTTACAGAGGAAAAAGGATATTCACCGTCTTATCGTGAAATTCAAGAGGGGCTAGGCTTATCATCGGTTTCGGCAGTAGCAGAGCATATCGATAATCTTGTAGCTAAGGGAGTATTAAAAAAAGTGCCTGGAGCGGCGCGATCATTGGAAGTGTTAGATTATAAGCATGAAGATACAGTGAAATTGTTTAAAGCGAAGTTGATAGACTGTTCAGAAGAGGATGCAATCATTTTGAAATCGGCGGCGGAAGTATTGGGGTTAGATTTAAGTTGAAATTTGGGGTAGAACAGTTTACAAATAAACATGAGTTGATTATAATGATGTCAGGAGGGTCATTGTTATGGCACAAAGAAGAAAGCGAAGTAAAAAATGGATTTCATGGTTAATTATTTTGGTACTTTTGATTGGAGCTGGGGTAGTTTGTTATTTGGTATGGGACAGTTATTTTAAAGATAAAACTGAACCAGAAACTAGTGAAATAATTGAAGAGGCAGATATTGAGAAGAATGAGGACGATACTGAAACTGATTCGGTTGAAGGGGAACCCGAAAAGAAAGTTGAACAATATGATGGCGATGATCCAAATAGCGCCCAAGACTTATCAGGAGTGGTGACATATGCGGGAGTGAACAATGGTGTATTGATGATACGGATAAATATTGACCAATATTTAAACAGCGGTAAATGTGAGTTGACTTTGTCTCGAGATGGTGCTACTATGCATAGTAGTATAGCTAGTATTATTGGCAGCGCTTCTACGTCGACTTGCGAGGGTTTTGATGTAGAAGTGGGTGAACTTGGGGGAGGGAATGTAGAAATAAATATAAAATTAGAGTCGAACGGACGTGTAGGTTCGATTCGTGGAGAGGTTAATATTTGATGCAAAGGCGACGTAGAAGTAAACGAATTTGGTATATGGTGTTAGGGGTGTTTGTTGCAGTATTTTTGTTTTCATTTTTAACTCAAAGATTTAAGAATAATTCTGAAGTAGATGCAGCATCGATAGCTGGATTTGACCCTGGATATATTATTTCAGATTATCAGATGAGTAATTATAATTCAATGAGTGAAGCAGATATACAAGCTTTTTTAACGAGGAAAAATCCTTGTAATAATAAAGACTATGGACTATATCAATCAATGACTTCATCTTATCCGTCAATTAAATGGCATTGGGATAACGGCCATTTTGTGTGTATTTCGGAAGAGCGGTTTGGTGATGGTGAAACGATTGGCGCTGGCGATACGGCGGCACATATTATTTGGCAAACGGCACAAGATTATCGGATTAATCCACAAGTTTTAATTGTGTTATTGCAAAAAGAACAAGGTTTGATTACTGATGATTTTCCAAATAGTAGACAATATAGATCTGCTACTGGATATGGTTGTCCAGATACAGCGCCGTGTGCATCTCAATATTATGGGTTTAAGAATCAAGTACGTAAGGCTGCTGCACTATTTAGAACAGTGTTAGATGGGGGGTGGACAAATTATCCGTTAGGCAATAACTATATACAGTATAATCCAAATTCTGCTTGTGGGGGGTCTGTGGTGAATATTCGGTCGTTGGCGACTTCAGCACTATATAGATATACTCCATATCAACCAAATGCTGGGGCTTTAGCAGCTGGATATGGTACAGCGTATTGTGGAGCATATGGGAATAGAAATTTTTATTTGTATTTTGAGGATTGGTTTGGGGGGATTACACAAGAGCAGAAAAGTACTAAGGTTGTGGAAGGGACATACTATATCCAATCTGCATTGAACAATAAGATGGGTCTAGATGTAGATGATGAGAATGAGGTAAGTGATACGAATGTTCAATTATATACAAATAATAAAGCAAAGTCTCAGCAATGGGAGATAACCTATAATTCAAAAACGGATGATTATAATATTGTTAATATTGCTTCAGGAAAATCACTGGATGTTGCTGGGGCTAGTGTGAATAATGGTGCTAATATCCAATTATGGGAATCTAATCAATCATGTGCTCAACGGTGGAAAATAGTTGAAGAATCTGGAGAAATAGTGAAGATTGTTTCAGCTTGTTCAAATAAAGTATTAGATGTATCTAGTGGTAGAATGGAAAATGGAAGAAATATACAGTTGTGGAATGATAATGAAACAAATGCACAACGATGGGTGTTGGCGCCTGCAGAAGTAGTTGAGGATGGATTATATAATATATCGTCTGCGATTAATGGACGAAAAGTGTTAGATATTAGTGGTGGGGTCTATAATGCTAAAAATGGAACTAATGTTCAAATATATGAAGATAATAAGACGACAGCACAGCGATGGTATGTAAAAAGGGATAATAATGGGTTTTATACTATAAAGAATAAGCAAAGTGGTATGGTTTTGGATTTGGCGTCTGCTAGCACGAAAAATGGTGCAAATATTCGGGTTTATGCTAGTAATGGAACTTGTGCACAAAAGTGGCGCATAATGAAAAACAATGGAAAATATACGTTTATTTCGGCTTGTTCACATAAAGTGTTAGATTTGACGTCTGCTAGCACGAGTAATAATACAAATATTCAGCTTTATAGCTCAAACAATACTGAAGCTCAGAAATGGAATTTATTACCGGCATCGATAATGAAGTCTGAAACATATAGCATTGTTTCGAAGCTTGCTGGTGATAAAGTAGTTGATATAGCCAATGGGAGTAGAAATAATGGGGCGAATATTCAGCTCTATAAGAATAATGGGACTGAAGCTCAGAAATGGAAAATTGTTTATGATGACGAAACAGATTATTATTATTTCTTGAATGAAGCAGCAAATAAGGTATTAGATGCTGCTGGGGCTGGTATAGAGAACGGAACAAATATTCAAATTTATTCTAAAAATACAACATGTGCACAAAAATGGGCGGTCGTAGAAAATAGTGAAGGGTATTATACTATATATTCTGCGTGCTCCGGGCTGGTTTTGGATGTGGAGGGCGCTTCGACTAAGAATAATACAAATCTTCAATTATATAAAAGCAATAATACAGATGCACAAAAATGGGTGTTTAAGTAGTTTTTCTTTGCAAAGTTTTAACGATAAGACAAATGAAGACTGGTACTAATAAAGCGATTGGAAAAGCATATCTGTAGATTGCTACTGGTGCGCCTAATATAGTAATAAATAAACCGATAACTGGTGAAAGTGTAACTAATAGTTTCATAGATTTGTTTTTTATGAGAAGACCGATGCAATATAAGAAGATTATAGAATAAAGGCTAATAGAACTGAGTTGTGCAACAATAGGGATGTTGTACCATCCATTATTGAAGACAATATGTTCTAGACCATCTGTAAGGACATTATTTGGTGGCGTCAATCTATTGACTTGTTTCATATTTGGGCGGTTTTGAGGAACTGAAGTCATAGCAAAGCCTGGATAATTCATGAAGCCTAATTTAATGCGTGGTTCATTGTAATTTTTCATTGGATACCAGAATCCTATCGAGTTAAGTAGAAAAGCTTCTATATAATTACCGGGGTTTTTGATACCTACTGAAGTCCAAAATCCAATATATCCAAAGAGATGCTCATCGATGTAATTGGGGCGAAAAGCGCTTTTTGTAAAATCTGAGATTAGGGGATAGGATTGATAATCAGAGAATTTGGAATTTTCCAAATCATAAAATGCGTTGAGTTGTCGAATATTATCATCATTAAAACTAGAGGGGTTTTGATAATAGGATCTAGCGATTTGCTGAGAGGGGACGCCGAGTATTTCTTGAATGGCAGTAGTATTTTTTTCTACGTTTAATAGTCGGAAAATTGGGCCAGTGTATATTAGGTTTAATAGAAAGACGGTCAATAAAGAAAGCAAACATACTTTTTTGTTTGGTATTTTGATGAAGAATATAAAAATAGTTAATAGGAATAAACAAATAATACCGTTATTCCTTATAGTGATTAAAATAAATGCAGTAGCAATGAATTTAATAATATTATGTTTCTTTTTGAAGTATTTTGGATCATGAATAATAGAATGGAGTATTAAAATTAATAAGGTAAATAATCCTCCAAAGACAGTATCTTGGGCGTCAGTAATTGCCATAGTGGCAATGAATGGAGTGAGGGCAAAAAAGAATAGCGATACATAATAGATGGTTTTATTCTTGGTTTGAGAAGCGGTAAAGATAATTATTCTATAAATTACATAGCAAATAAAGAACATCTGGATGAACATTGCAACTGCGAATCCTGCCTCGTAATTATTAAATAATGCATGGCTGGTGGTTAAGAAGAATCTAATAAAGAAACCATAGGTAATTGACCAATGAGAAGTAAGTTTCCCGGAGGAGAGGGAATCGTCCCAGGCGGCCATATCGTAAGTATAAATTCCTGGGAAGAAGATTCCCCAGACAATTAGGCAAATAATAAGTGGTATAAATAACGCGAGAAGCTTAAATTTTTTTGTGATTTTAAAATTTGGTTTAAAAATAGAGTCTGATAAAAGTGAATAAAGTATTTCTAATAATGGAAAGATGGCAAAAGTACCTAGGAGCACCTTGATAACTGTAGCAATAGTCCAAGAGATTTGACTATAAAGATTGAGCTGCCCGCCTATGACAAGAATCAAAGATAATAAAATGGAAAATAAAGCGTGGAAGATAATTCTTGATGTGGAGTTTGGATTAGCTAGTTTAAACCAGTAATATAAGAGAATAATCGAAGATGGAAGAATTGATAGATTGGCTATAGTGGGTTGTGGTTCTATAATTGACGACTTGATTATGTAATAAATGCCTAATGTTCCGAATAGAAAATAAAAGAGTTTAGCAATTGTGGAATTAAATAGTTTTAAGTTTAGGCGTTTAGTTTTATTTTTTTTCATTTTTCTTTAGTTGATAAAGTTGATATTCGGCTTGATTTAGAGAAATCTCAAATTGTTGTCGAGATTTTTCAGTAGTGTTTTGTAAAATTAACCCACCGAAGAATGATTGGGTTGCACATATATAAAAGAAAATACTAGCTAGGAAACTGGGGAGTTTTGGGACAAGCCCAGTTGCACTAAATTCGATGAGGATTGGAACAAGGAAGATAGTTCCGATAATAGCAAACAGTAAGCTAAGAATACTGAAAAAATGAAATGGTTTATAGTTCTTATAAAAATTGACGATGGTTTTGATAACACGTATGCCATCACTAATAGTATTAAGTTTTGAAACGCTGTTTTCTGGACGGTCTTTAAAACCAATGATTTCGTTTTTAATATTGAGATTTTTATCAAGGGCATGAATGGTCATTTCGGTTTCTATTTCGAAACCTTTAGTGATAACAGGAAAAGTTTTAACAAAGCGGTAACTTAGAGCACGATACCCAGTCATAACATCATGAATATTACTACGATAAATTATATTAATAAGTTTGCGAACTAAGACATTGCCGAGCCCGTGGAATTTACGTTTGTTTTCGGTAAAATAACTTGAAGAAAGGCGATCTCCAATAGCCATGTCGATGTTTTCATTTAAAACATCTTCACAAAGTTTACGCGCGTCTTTAGCTGAATAAGTATCATCACCATCTACTATGAGGTAGCATTCAGCGTTTATATTATGAAAAGCGGAACGCATAACATTGCCTTTGCCTTGTTTTGTTTCATATATTACAGTAGCCCCAGCTTTTCGTGCAATTTTGTCTGTGTCGTCTGTGGAATTGTTATCAAAAACATAGATTCTTGCTATGGGCAAATACTTTTCGAAGTCTTTAACAACCTTCCCGATAGTAGTTGCCTCATTATAACAGGGAATAATGACTGCTATCTTATCCATAGGACAATTATACTATAGGTTGTGAGATATTCATAGTTTTTTAATCTAGGCCTTTATGGTAGTATATTGATAAGATGAAAAAGAATTGGAAGAAGTATTTATTGATAGCACTAATATGCTTTCTATGTTATGTCCCTTATTTAATAATATTTTATCCCGGGGTATGCAATTGGGATACTATTGGACAAATATCAGATTTTTTCGGTGGGAAGAGCCCAATTCCTTTTGGTTGGATGGAAGGACAAGTAGAAATTACCCCATTTCTATCTGATCACCATCCTTTTTTTGACACGATAGTGTTTTCTCTGTTTGTGAAATTAGGATTGGCAATTTTTAACAGTGCGAATGCTGGATTCTTTATGTATGCGTTATCGCAGACCATAGCCTTTAGCCTCACTTTTTCATTTGTAATACATGTGTTGAGCAGGCTAAAAGTTAGAAGAAATTTCCAAATTCTTACTGGGCTGTTTTATGTTTTATTCTTACCGATTCCTCTTTATGCAATTAATATGTTAAAAGATTCTTTATTTACACTTTGTTTTATTTGGTATTTTTTAATTGTTTTATTGTCTATTTTGGAAACACCAACAAAGAAAAAGCTTGTATTGTTAATTATATTAAGTATTTTGCTAGGCTTAACAAAGAAGACAGGAGTGTATATCTCATTGTTCACGGCGTTGGCCATTATACCAAGATTTTGGCGAGAGTATAAATCTTTGGGAATTATCCATGTCGTTGCTTGTCCAATTGTGATGTTTGTTTTTGTGGCTAAAATTATTTTTCCAGTGTTTGATATTGAACCTGGTGGCAAACAAGAATTATTAGCAATTCCTATTCAGCAGATTTCTAGGGTTGTTATGACAACGGAACTTGAACCAGAAGAGCAAGAAACAATCGACAGGGTTATTGATTACGGGCAAATAAGATCACTTTATCGTAGTGAAGTAGTGGACCCGATTAAAGGGACTATCAGATATGGTGTAAGTGATCGAGATATTAGGGAATTTTTGAAACTATGGCTTAAGAATGGGCTAAAATATCCAATGCTATATTTACGTGCTAGCTATGGCTTAGTTGGCGGGTTCTTTATACCTAATACAACTATTAATATATACTCTAATATACCAGAACCTTGGCGTGGAGGGCCATTAATTTATCAATTAGATGCTTTTTCTAGTCAGCGACAATGGATCGTCGATTCTTATAATAAAATTGCCGATGCGCCAATAATAGGCTTTTTCTATAAAATTGCGCTTTATACATTTATTATACCGGTTTGTGTAAGTATTTATCTACTGATAAGGCGGCGGTATCATGTTTTGTGGGCCCTTGTCCCGATTTTTCTAACAATGGTTACACTTTTGATTTGCCCGACTACCAATAGTAGATATGGGCTGCCACTTATTATGGTTGCTCCATTGATTGTTGGACTATGTGTAATGCCTAGCAATGATGAACAAACAACAAGAAAAACTAAATTGAGGCTAAATAAAAAGAATATAAAAAAGGAAAAAAGAGAGAAAAAGAAAGAAGAAGAAGAGGAGGAATAGAATACTAAGTGCTTCTTTCCCTTTTTATGTTGATACCGTAGCTAGTGCCTTAGTGTATTGTTTTTCCCGCTACCTTTTTTGAAAAGTGCAGAGAGTTTTTTAATAAGATTTGACAAAAACCTGAGAGCAATACTAACAAGTAAACTCGTTAGAAATACTATACCGGATAGGACTATGTAATATAAGAACACTTTCATTACATTGTTACTTGTTAGAAATTGGCTACGTATATCGTTGTATAGTCCGAATTTCTTTAAAAAGTCAATTATAAGTTCGTGAAGCAGATATATTAAGAACGTGTAAGAACCTATTTTTAGAATAAGCCAAGATATTGGTTTGCTATTCGATATTTTTCTTAAACTGATTTCGAGGAGAAAAAATAATGAAGTAGAGGTTAAGAGGCCAAAACAGCTAAACCAATATAATATGCTTTTATTCATATTATTATCACCAGAATGGTAAAACATAATTATTAGTAGGGTTCTTATAATGGCTGATACTAAAAGGATAATGATGGGGTGAATAATTTTTATTTTTTTTAGAATTTTATCTTTGTTTTTATAAAAGATATGCCCCCATATTACTAAGATGATTGCCGGAATTAAGGCTCCGAATGGAGAATGGTTAAAATTGGCGAGACGATTATTGGATATATCATTTAGTAATAATAAACCAAAGGATATGGCTAGAAAGGGTTTTTCTGCATGTGTTTCGTCGATTTTGTCTACGAAAGCTTTGATTACAGGGAAACAGATGATTACTAATATATATGCAAAAATGTACCAAAGTTGGCCAGTGTGCGCTACAGGAGTGCCCCATTGTAGTAACAAGCAATCTAGTGCTGAAGGGATATATTTTATCGAATTGTGGATGCTTTCGATTATAGTTTGTCCTTCAAACATCCATCCATCTAGGAAGAAGATGAATAGTATTAAAAGGATAGCTGGTAATAACACCTTTCTTAGGGCTGATTTTATTTTTTTTATGTAATCATCCTTTTTAAATAAGAAAGCACCAGTAATAAACCAGAATATAGCTACGGCATCTGCGAAAATACTGGTTAAAAAAGTAGATGTTTTACTGAACGAGCCGTTAATAAAAATGCCACTGCCGATATGGATACATATGACAAAAAAACATGCAATAATTCTCATTAATTCTATCGAGAGTTCTTTTTGCTTTTGTGTGGTTGATTGTGGCGGGCTCTTTGTGCGCATACTCCATATTATAACATGGGCGGTAGCTGTTCGTGAGATATGTTGAGGAGGGGATACAATTGTGTTATAATCATGGCATGAGTAATAGAGTGAAGGTGTCGGTATTGGTACCGATTTATAATGTTGAACAATTCTTACCGGAGTGTTTAGACAGCTTAGTAAACCAGACGCTGAAAGAGATTGAAATAATATGTATTAATGACGGGTCGAAAGATGATTCTTTGAAGATTATTAAGTCATACGCAAAAAAAGATAGAAGAATTGTCATAATAGATAAGAAAAATTCTGGTTATGGTGATTCGATGAATCAAGGTCTAAAGAAAGCGACAGGTGAATACATTGGCATTGTTGAATCGGATGATTTTATTGATAGAGATGCTTTTGAAAAATTATATGGAATTGCAAAAAGCGAGGATGTTGAAGTTGTAAAAAGTAATTATTATGAATATTATGGAGATATCAAAAAAGACAAAGGAGTAAGTGATTTGTTCCCTATAGATGAAATTGGTAGAGTTATTGATCCGAGGGAAGAACGTCAGATATTTTATCAACCGCCTTGTATTTGGGCAGCAATATATAAGCGGGAGTTTTTGAAAAAGAATAAAATTTGTTTTTTGCCTACTCCTGGAGCATCATACCAGGACACTGGATTTAATTTTAAGGTTTGGGCTTCGGCTAGAAGAGTATTTTTTGTAAGGAGGGCATTCTTGCATTATAGACAAGATAATTCTAATTCTTCAGTAAAAGATGCAGGGAAGGTTTATTGTGTGCAAGAAGAATATAACGACATTAAGAGGTTTTTGGAAGAAAATGATTTAATGGAAGAGCTGGGCCCTTTGATGTATACTTGCCAATTTGGAGGATATATTTGGAATTTGCATAGATTAAAATTTAAACCAGCGATGGAGTTTTCTAACGTTGTGAAACAAGATTATTTACAAGCAAAAAAGGCTGGGTATTTGGAGTCAGATCGTTTAGATGAGGTTGGCAAGTATAATTCACGCTTAATAGCAATAAGACATCCTAAGATGTATGTGGTCTTTAGACCATTCCATGATTTAAGGAATATGATTAAGCCTGCAGTATCTAAAACTATGAAAACTATTTCTCCACGATATAAGCAACGTCTTAAAACGATAAAATCAATTGATAATTTAAATGAAATTCAAAATGAGTTATCTGCTAGAGTTTCTGAATTAGAATCAAAAGGGGAAGAAAATGCCAAAAATTAGTGTTATTGTACCAGTTTATAATGTTGAAAAATACCTTGAGACGTGTCTTTTGAGCTTAAAAAATCAGACTTTGAGGGATATTGAAGTAATTTGTATAGATGATGGTTCTACAGATAATTCGCTTTCAATATTGAAGAGTTTTGCAGAAAAAGATCAGAGGTTTATTGTTCTCAGCCAGGAGAACGGCGGAAGATCATCGGCAAGAAATGCTGGATTAAAGAAAGCTTCGTCTCCGTATATTATGTTTTGTGATTCAGATGATTATTATGATGAAAATGCATGTGAAAAAATGGTGAAAGTTATGGAACAATACGAAACTGATGTTGCGGTGTGCGGTATAGCAATAAAATATGAGGCCCATTTGGAAATAAAGGATAGCGACGATACTTATTATCGCCTAAAATTCTATGGGAAGACTTTTGTAGATGATAACGTAATTAAGAAGACTGATGCTTCGGTTTGTAATAAGATTTTCTGCAAAGACTTGATAAAAAAATATAAAATAGAGTTCCCAGAAAAATTAAACAATGAGGATTACTATTTTTATAATGCGTATATGAGCATGGCAAAAACTTGTTATTTCTTGAACCGCAAACTTTATAATTATATTAGGCATGATGGGTCAATAATGTCGGATAATTTTAATAGGGATATTTATTCGCCGGACCACTTATTAATTGCAGAGAAGCTATTTGATTTCTATAAAGAAAATAATTATCTAGAACGTCATACTGATTTGTTTTGGACGCAGTTTTCAGATAGTTTTTGGTTTTCATATATTCATTCGGCAAAAAAACATCGAAAGAATATCCAGAAGATGGCAAAGGAATTTATCTTGAAGAACTACGACAAATATCCGCCTATTAATAAGAAGGTGAAAAATTCGGTTAATGTAATTTTAAATTATAATTTTTATAACAGAGGAAAACGGTTTTTAAAGAATGCTACGAAGAAAGTATATTCGAAAATCAACTTTGCTTATCGACAGCAGAATTATATTAATGCTCATCTTGAAGAGCTTTATGAAAAATTCGGAGATTTGTCAGATCGGTTGGATAATATAATAAAGGAGGACTGAATGAAGTATAACTATTTGGTGGTAGGAGCGGGGATTTTTGGTGCAACTATTGCAGAACGATTGGCAGGTGTGGGAAAAAAAGTATTAGTAATAGACAGGCGGGAACATTTAGCTGGGAATATTTATTCATATACTGATGAAAAAACTGGTATAGAGATTCATAAATATGGCTCACATATTTTTCATACTGAGATGGATGATGTATGGGATTATATTACGAAGTTTACGGAATTTAATGATTATACTCATACGGTAAATACCAGGCATGACGGGAAACTATATCCTATGCCAATTAACTTGGATACGATTAACTTGCTTTATGGTACAGAGATGGATGCTGAAGAAGCAGAGAAATTTGTTGCGGAAGAAGCTAAGCGCGATGCTGAAAGATTAGGTATAAAAGAGCCACAGAATTTTGAAGAAAAGGGGATTAGTTTAGTTGGGGAAAAGCTTTATACCGCGTTTTTGAAGAATTATACTGAGAAACAGTGGAATACTTCAGCAAAGAATTTATCAGCAGAAATTTTGAGCAGAATTCCAGTGAGGTTTTCACATGATAATAGATACTTTATGACAGCAAAACACCAAGGAATTCCTAAAGAGGGATATACGAAGATGGTGGAAAGGATGTTAGATGCTGATAATATCGAAGTTAGATTGGGTGTGGATTTTAAAGATATAAAGAATGATTTGTCGGAAGAGATGAGAATCATTTACTGTGGGCAAGTTGACGAATTATTAGATTATGAATTAGGCGTATTGCCATATCGTTCTTTAAAGTTTGAAGAGGAATTTACTGAGGATACTTTGGGCGAAGCAGTAATCAACGAGGCCGATGCGGAGGTGCCTTATACTAGAGCTCATGATTATAAGTATTATCAGATTCATCAGCCAGAAGTGATTGAACAAAAGGTATCATATATCGCACGTGAGTTTCCGGCAGATTTTGAAAAGGGTGGCGAAGCGTATTATCCGGTGAACAATGATGAATCCAGTGAGTTATATGACAAATACGTTGCTTTGTGCAAAGAAAAGTATCCAAATATGATTTTAGGTGGTAGGCTTGGGGCTTATCAATATTGGGATATGGACAAAGCGATAAAGAATGCGTTGGAGTTAAGTGAGGGTTTGATGAAATGAGTAAAGAAAAGAAAAAAATAATTGGATATACTACTGGTGTTTATGATATGTTTCATATAGGACATTTGAATATAATCAAAAATGCTAAGAAAAAGTGTGACTATCTGATAGTAGGTGTCTCAACAGATGAAGTTGTAAAAAAATATAAAAATAAAACGCCGATTGTCCCATTGGAAGATAGAATGGAAATAATAAGGGCTTTAAAATATGTCGATGAGGTTGTCGTACAAGATTCGATGGATAAAATGAAGGCGTGGGAGAAATACAAATTTGACATATTGTTTCATGGCGATGATTGGGCAAATTCAGATATGTATAAACAAATTGAAAAACGACTAAATGCGGTTGGCGCTAAAGTAGTTTTTTTGCCACATACGCCTGGGGTGTCTACAACAATATTAACGGAGATTATAAAACGCAGATGATAAAGCATAAAATAGCAAAAAAATATTTAAAATTGAACGATTTTCAATTTGAGAAGTTAATGATGATGAAACGTGAAAGCCAGAGACCACTTTTTTCTGAACCAAATAAGTATCTAGATGTTTTATTATTATCTCATTCTATTGAAAAAGGGATGTCACTCGACAACCCAAAGAAATATTTTGGAGAGGAAAAAGCGAAAGAATTAATTAAGTGTTTGGAAAGTATAGATGAAGATTGCTTTGAATATGATGTGGGGATGTCCATTTTAGATGAATATGTTAAAACACGTACTTATAAGAACGACAATATCAATAATGTCAAGAAGAGTTTTGATAGATTAAAGAAAAGGCATCAGTATAGAAGTTTGCCTGCTGGGATTAGCTATATTGATCATGAAGAGATAATAAAAAACATAAACGTAGATTTAATTGGCTTCTTGAAATCTCGTCACGATATTAGAAAGACGACTAACCAAACGATTAAAGAATCTGAAATAAAGAAAGCGATTGAAATAGCTTCATTGGCTCCAAGTGCTTGCAATAGGCAGCCTTGGAAAATTGTTTATTCTATGGATAAGGAAAAGAATAGTCAATTAGGGTCGATTGTGTCTGGCAATAAAGCTTTTGCTGAAGATATGAGATATTATTGCGCAATTGTGGTTGATTATAGCTATTTCGCTAATCGTGTAGATGAATTTCGGCAAGCTTACTTGAATGCGGGTATTTTTTTAGCGTATTTTGTATTGGCTTTGCATTCGCTGGATATAGGGAGCTGCATTATGCAGTTTACTGGTTTAGTCGAAAATGCAGATGAAAAATCGCATGAGCTTTTAAAATTAAAAGAATCAGAACAAGTGATGGCTGTAATAGGATTTGGCAGATATCCTGATAGAATTAAGTGTTCAAAAGCAGCGCGTCGCTTAGTTGAAGATATTTCGTCGAAATACTAATTGTTTAAGAATTTTTTTATTATTTCAATATTGATATTGGTTTGGTCGATGTGTTTATAATGAGTTGCTAAATCATTTGGGAGTTGATAAATATTGCCATATTGACGTTTTAAGTATTCTAGGTATTTGTGAGGGGCTTGGACGTTAATTCCTTCGAATTTAAGCTTTACGGTGGGGAAGATGAACTCTTTTTCGAATAGCCTATTCCATTTTACTGGAAAATTATCTAAACCCCAGCATACAGCTTCGTAATTATGTTTATCCACATTTTTAGGGATTAGGGGGTCATAGTATTTTTTAAAGATTGGGGTGAGCTTTTTCCCAAGCTTGCTGTTGCTGTCAGCAAGAGGTGTTTTTTCCCATTCTTTCATTATTGATCGATGATTTTCCCACAAGGTTTTAATAATATTGTTTTTATCTTTGCGCCATATTTGCCAGTCTTTTTCGGTCGCACTAGAACCATAGTCATATATATAAATATCTAAAAAACAAGGGTTATTTTCATTTCTGGTTTTGAAACGTATTTGACGGCTTAATACAAAGAAGTCATAGACAATTGTTAATTTATAGTTGGTATCGTTTTTTAGTATTGTTTTTAGTTTGTCTATATCATCTCTAAACATTGCAACATCGGTATCGTCATCCCATGGTACAAAGCCTTGATGTCTAACAGCACCAAGCAGAGTGCCGCTTTGTAGGAAGTAGGTTAGCTTGTGTTCTTCGCATATTTTGATGAATTGTTTTAGTAGTTTTGCATTTCCTTTTTGGAAGATACGTAAATCACCGTCTGCTAGTGGTAGTTTTTCAAAAAAGCGTTTATTGGTATCAGTAGGTGACTCGTCAGGTTTTCCATATAAAGCATTAAACCTCAATGTATTGATTGCGATATTATTTTGTATTGCATCATTTATTTTATTATAGCTATCGTGAGAATTATTGTCCAGCTGTGTTAATAACTCAGTTATTTTATCAATTTTCTTTTCTAGAATAATTTGTTTTTCATTGATTTGTTGTAGTTGCCAAGCAATATCGTCAATCTTTAGTATTCTATTGTAGCTTTTTTTTGCAATATTGACAGGGTTTTTCATATTAACTCCATAAATTTTTATATGCTTTAGCGACGGTTTTAGGTTCACCATCTAATGTGATTTTGCCGTTTTCAATTAGGATAGCACGATCACAAAATTTCGTAATGTTTTCCATAGAATGTGTAACTAAAATGACTGTTTGGTTGCCGTGGAGGGATTCGAAATAATCATTACATTTTTGTTGGAATGCTGCATCTCCGACAGCAAGTACCTCGTCTAATAATAGGATGTCGCCCTTGGCACGGATAGCAATTGAAAAGGCGAGACGAACTTGCATACCAGAGGAGTAATTCTTAAGTTTTTGATCTTGGAATTCTTTGAGTTCGGCGAATCTCCAAATTTCGTCATACATATCTTCAACTTCTTTGCGTGAGAAACCAAGAAGGGCGCCATTAAGATAGACGTTTTCACGCCCAGTGAGCTCAGGGTTAAAGCCGACACCAAGCTCAATAAACGGGATAAGATTACCATCGATGACGATTTCTCCTTTAGCGGGGTAGTAGATGCCAGCGAGGGTCTTTAGAAGGGTAGATTTTCCGGAGCCGTTGCGCCCAACGATACCGACAAACTCTCCTTTTTTGATATCAAAACTTAGGCCATTGAGAACTTTTTGCTCTTTGTATCCTTTAACGCCGCGAAGACGATTAAAGATGGTTTGTTTAAGGCTCATAGAGCGTTCGGTCGGTAGTTTGAATGTCTTATGAAGATTTGAAACATGGATGGCGACGTCGCTATCGGATACGATTTCTTTACGGGTACCAAGTTGTTGTTTTGCCATTTTATATTTCCTCCGCGAAGAACCTAGATTTTTTACGGAAATAGAGGGTTGCAAAGATGAGTATTACAATAATAAGTATGATAGGGAGAAATTGTAACCAAGGGTTACTAATATAATTCCAAGTCGTAATAGTTTCGGGAGTGATAAGGTTATGGCGAATATCCTGAATTGCTTGAGCAATAGGATTTAAGAGAATTATTTTCGCAGCTGATATGCTGCTTTCGGCGACTAAAGATAGAGGATAAATGATAGGGACAGCATAAAACAGAGCTTGAGTGAGGACATCCCATATTGATGTAATGTCGCGGTATTTGACATTGATTGCGCCAAGCAAGAAGGATATGCCCAAAGATAAAACATATAATTCAACTAAAGATAATGGTACGAGTAGCCAACTCATGCTTGGGGTGACACCGTTGATTAATGCAAAAATTATGACAACGACGAGATTTATTAGCATGTTGATGACGGCAGTTAGGGTGGCAGATACTACTACAATGTACTTTGGAAAGGATATTTTGCGAATGAGGTCGCCGCGAATTACCATGGCTTGAATACCCTGAGAAGTGCACTCGGTGAAAAAACTCCACATGGTAGTGCCTGCCAAAAGGTATACTGGGTAATGTGGGATATCACCGCCAAAACGGAGTAGCTTGGCGAAAACTATGTAGAGAATAGCGAACATCATAAGAGGTCGAAGGAGTGCCCATAGATAGCCTAAAACGGAACCTTGATAGCGTAGCTTGAAATCAGTTTTGGTGAGCTCTGAAAGAAGAACACGGTTCTTCTTATTTAACACACGAGGTATATTCATATTTAGTAATTTTATCATAAAATGATATAATTGTCATATGAGAAGAGTTTTAGTTACAGGAGGGACCGGATACATTGGTTCACATACAATTATTGAACTTTATAATAAAGGATATGAGATTGATGTCTTAGATAATCTGTATAATTCTAAGGTGACAGTGCTTGATAAGATAAAAGAGATAGTGGGGAAGCGCCCACTTTTTCATGAGATTGATTTGCTTGAATATGATAAAATGGATAAATTGTTTGAGGACAATAAGTATGATTTGGTGATGCATTTTGCGGGGCTTAAAGCAGTGGGAGAATCTGTAGAACAGCCACTCAAATATTATCAAAACAATGTCGGCGGGACAGTTAACTTATTGAGATGCATGAAGAACCACGATGTGAATAGGATTATATTCTCTTCTTCGGCAACGGTTTATGGTGAACAACCAGTACCAAAACTTAATGAAAAAATGCCAACTGGTACAGGTATTACTAATCCATATGGTGAGACTAAACACGTGATTGAGGAAATCTTAAAAGATACGGCTGAATCAGATCCAAAATTTGGTGCAGTTATCTTACGTTACTTTAATCCAGTGGGGAACCATCCTTCTGGAATAATTGGTGAGGACCCTAATGGTATGCCAAATAATTTAATGCCAATTATAATGAAAGTAGCAAGGGGTGAAATAAAAGAGTTGTCTGTGTTCGGTAATGATTATGATACATTGGACGGTACTTGTATAAGAGATTATATTCATGTAGTAGATTTAGCTAAAGGGCATGTAGCGGCGATTAACAAAATGAGGCCTGGAGTTTCGATTTATAATCTGGGGAGCGGTAAGGGAACTTCGGTGCTAGAAATGATTGCAGCATTTGAAAATGCAAGTGGGAGGAAATTACCTCATAAAATGGTAGACCGTAGAGCTGGAGACTTACCAGAAATGTACGCTGATCCAGCTAAGGCTTATAAGGAATTAGGTTGGAAAACAGAACTAACGGTAGAAGATGCGATGCGCGATACGATAGCTTATTTAAATAATCTGTAGGCTAATTGAAATAGTTTTGGATTAATTAGCGCGAGTTTGAGAGCGAGCTTGTCGGTTTTGGTAGCTTTAGGATTATTAGTAATGAATTTTTTGTGGTCTTTTAGATATTCAATTATTTCATTGGTTTTGGGGTGGTTTAGGGGAATTTGCCGAAGGATGGAAAAGCGAGCGCGCATACGGCGTTCGTTGGTGATGTCTTGAAGGTCGGGGTAGTGGCGGTCAATATCATTGCACATTTGGTCGGTGAGATCGATGAGGTTGAATTTACGCTCGTCGAAAGTTTGATTAATAATAGAATCATCGTGATGGATATAAATATAGTATTCGTCTGGGATGAAAACGATTTTAGTAGCTTTCATAATAAGTTTATAAGTAGTGCCGACGTCTTCGTGAAGCTTATTTACAGGGAATTTAATATCTTTGAAGTAATTGGCGGGGAAGAGTTTCATAGTGACTGAGACCATGAAGCCATTTTCTTGGAGCATATTAGATAGTGCTAATTCGACGGTGAATACTTGCTTTGGATAGTTCTTATTAAAATCTTTGGTTTTGCCATTTGGGTGGATTTCTTTAAACGAACAAATGGCAATGTCGGCAGGAGCATCTATTAGCGCATTGAGCAGACCTTCTACCATGTTGGGGTCGATTCGATCGTCTGAATCCACGAAAGTGACATATTTTCCAGTGGCGTGTTTCAACCCTGTGTTGCGAGCGCCTGATAACCCTATGTTTTTTTGATGAATAACTTTGATGCGTTTATCGGTTTTGGCATAGTCATCAGCTAGTTTTTCGGAGCCATCGGTGGAACCATCATCAATGAGAATGATTTCGAGGTTATGATAGGTTTGGGATAAAATTGATTCAATACAGTCGCGAAAGTATTTTTTGACATTGTAAACTGGAACAATGATTGAAATGAGAGGATCGTTTGCGCTTTCTGCTTTCATATGATTATTATATCAGATAGTGTACTTATCGTGGTAAAGACGACTAGCTCGGTGTGATAAAATGGTTATATGAAAAAAATACAAAAGAGAACAATTATTATAAGCGTTCTTTTTGTGATAGTTATAATAGCGTTATTGCTTGTAGCTGGCATTGAAACGAAAAAAAGAACAAACGATGAGCCTGAATTGCCTAAAATGGATATAACTTTGCATGACACTAGCATTGAGGAAATTGAATTAAACAAGAATGCGAGATTCCCTGGGAACGAAATAACTATAACTACTGATGATTGGGAAAGAAATTATAGTGATGTGGTAATAAAAGGACACGGAAATTCTACCTGGCTGAGTGATAAAAAGCCGTACAAATTGAAGTTTAAACGCAAAACAGATCTATTTGAACTTGCTAATGTGAAAGAGTGGGTATTGATTGCAAATCGTTTTGACAAAACACAATTAAGAAATGATACCGCGTTTTATATTAGCAGGATGCTTGGTATGCAATATTCAAATAAAGGTGAGTACCTGGAGTTAACGATTGACAATGATTATCGCGGCTTATATTATTTAATTCCAAAAATCGAAATTAATAAGAGCAATGTAGATTTACGTTCTTCCATGGGGGTATTGGTTGAACTGGATAATCTTAATAGTTTAGGGGAAAAGTGTTATTATTCTGGTGAAAAGATGTGTTTAGTAGTGGATGATGTAGCGATGAAGGATAATCTTGAAGCTGCTATGCAAAGTTTCATGCAAAACTTTAATCAGCTTGAAATTGCAACAAAAGAGAAAAATTTTGAAGAAGTAGATAAAAATATTGATGTGGAATCTTTTGCAAAATATTTTTTGTTAAGTGAATTTACAGTCAATCCAGATTCTTACAATTCAAGTTGGTATATGTATAAAGATGGTTTGGATGATAAAATACATGCTGGGCCTGGTTGGGATTTTGATTTTGCATTTGGTAACCGTAGCTGGATATGGAGCGATGATGAAAGCTTTTATTCTCCAGATTTAGATATGGTGAGAGAGGCGGACGCGTTAGGTGGAAAACTTATTTTTAATGGCAAAACAGTGGAAAAAGAACCTAACTGGACAATTTCACGAGTCGTGTTCAGATTAATGAAAATGCCAGAATTCAGACAGAAAGTAAGAGAAGTTTTTAATGATAATTTAGCTGGAAGGAAAATGGAATTATTAAATTATATTGGTAGAAAGGCAGATGAAATTTATCCTGCTGTTTTGCGTGATAGCGGGAGATGGGAAGAAATAGACTATTGGTCAGAAGTTAATAGTTTATTAGATTGGGTAGATAAAAGATATGAGCATTTTGAAAAGACTTATGGGGATGAAGAGAACGAAAAAATGGAATACTTTTAGAGGTTTTTAGTTGTCCGTTTAGTTTTACCAAAAACAAAGCGATCGTAAAAAATAAAGTTAATAATCATAATGACGGCGTTTGCAAGAACAAATGCACCAGTGCTCTGGATAATTTCGTAACTGAGCGGCAAATGTATAGCATTGCAGACATTAAAAGCTAAATCATATAAGGCAGTCGTATAACCAAAAAGTTGGGTTAGTGCTGGGCTGATAACAAAGGTGAGTATGACATTCCAGATAATGAACTTATATACGCCAGTTTTACCTGGATTGCGTTCTTTCCAGGTAATTCTTGAATGAAGAATATAAGCGAGTATGGAAGTAAAGGCGGTGGCAATATAAGCAGAGAGCCAGTAAAGGTTGACATCTTTGAAAATAAGATTGGCAATCAGTATAAATAATAGATAATTAAAGACTGCTAGAGATAAACCAATAATAAAATATCGGCTGGCGTGTTGGGAAGTTTTAACGTCGTTAGATGGCGCTTTTGACTCTTTTTTTGGTTTTGGTTCTTCTGCAGTTTTCTCAGAGGCTTTTTCCATGTTTATTATTATAGCATATGGGCCTCATTAGGGATGGACAAAAGTTGCAATCTGTAGTATAATATATGAGTTTATTTTAACGGATACGGTAATGAGCTACACTGAAGATAAGAAGATAGAACAGATTGAGGGAGAGATTTTTGGTGCTGAAAATGTGATAAGAGTGCGAGGAGCGCGGCAGAATAATCTTAATAATCTTGATGTGGATATCCCGCGGGATAAATTAGTGATTATCACGGGGCTGTCGGGGTCAGGGAAGTCATCTTTAGCTTTTGACACAGTATATGCGGAAGGACAGAGACGTTATGTGGAATCGTTGTCTTCTTATGCGAGGATGTTTTTGGGGATAATGGATAAGCCAGATGTGGATTCTATCACTGGGTTATCTCCAGCGATTTCGATTGATCAGAAATCCACTTCGAGAAATCCGCGTTCGACAGTGGCGACAGTAACGGAAGTTTATGATTATTTGAGGCTTTTGTTTGCAAGAGTTGGGGTGCCGCATTGTCCGATTTGCCACAAAGAAGTGAGCCGACGATCGGTAGAAGATATTGTTAATGAAGTGATGAAACTACCACTTGGGTCTAAATGTATATTACTTGCGCCAATTGTGGCAGCAAAGAAAGGTGAATTCCAGCATATTCCAGAACAGTATTCAGCGAAAGGTTTTTCGAGGGTACGGGTAGATGGGATAATCTATGCCTTAGATGAATTCCCAGAATTAAACAAAAATGAACGACATAATATTGAAATGGTGGTGGATAGGTTCGTGTTGAACCCAGAATTAAAATCTAGAATTAGTGGGTCGGTAGAACAGGCGCTTGAAATGGGACAGGGAATTATTGAAATTTTGAGGATAACGGATAATTCAGTGTCAGTGGGTGAATCTAGAATCTCAGCAGATAAAACAGAATCATATACATATTCGCAGAGATATGCTTGTCCTGATCATCCGGACGAATTAATCCCAGAATTAACACCAAGGCTATTTAGTTTTAATGCACCAGAGGGAGCTTGCCCAACTTGTATGGGACTTGGGACACGAATGGAAATTGATCCGGGGTTGGTGTTTAATAATAATTTGACTATTGCAGAAGGTGGAATTCGACCATTTAATCGAGTCGGTCAAGAATCTTGGTGGTTAAAAAGATTGATGGCGGTAGGGTTAAAGCATGGTTTTAATGTATACACTCCGATTGGAGAGTTGTCAGAGGAAGTGCGACAGAAAATACTGTACGGTACAGGTGATGAAAAGTATGAGATGAAAATTAGTGGTTCGGGAAGATTTGCGGACGGCACTGTGTATGAAACGACTTATGAAGGTGTGATACCAATGTTAGAGAGACGTTATCATGATCCGAAAGTTTCAGATTTTACAAAACATGATATTGAGCGATTTATGCGGGTACGTAAATGTCAAACTTGTCATGGTGCTAGATTGAAGCCGGCGGTGTTGGCTGTAACGGTGCATGATTTGAACATTGTGGATATGTGTAATTTAGACGTTGATGCAACGTTGGAAGTTTTATCACAAGATTTAGGTTTTTCAGAATCTGAAATGATGATTGCTGGACCAATTTTGAAGGAGATTCGTGAGAGAGTAAAGTTTATGCAAGACGTAGGGTTGGGATATTTGGAACTTGGTCGTGCGGCAAACACATTATCTGGTGGGGAAGCACAGAGAATTAGACTTGCAACGCAAATTGGATCAGGGTTGCAAGGAGTATTGTATGTATTGGATGAACCATCGATTGGGCTGCACCAACGAGACAATAACAAATTAATTGCAACTTTGAAACACTTGAGGGATCTTAAAAATACAGTATTGGTAGTAGAGCATGATGAAGATACAATGTTGCAATCGGATTATATTATTGATATTGGTCCTGGGGCAGGAGCAAAGGGTGGACGATTAGTGGCGGCGGGTACGCCGTCAGAGATAATGAAGAACCCAGATTCAATTACTGGTAAGTATTTATCAGGGGAAATGACAATACCAACTCCGAAAAAACGTCGCAAGATAAGAGCAGGGCATGAACTTGTAGTACGAGGTGCACGTGAGAATAATTTGAAGAATATTGATGTAACTTTCCCATTAGGAGTTTTGAATGTGGTATCGGGTGTATCTGGTTCGGGCAAGTCTACTTTAGTGAATTCGATTTTGGCGAATGAACTACTCGCAAGGTTACATAGAGCTCAAACGGTATCGGGAACGCACGAAAAGATTGAGGGAATTGAAAAGATTAACAAAGTAATTGTAATTGATCAATCGCCAATTGGTAGGACCCCACGAAGCAATCCAGCAACTTATACCGGAGTATTTACAGCGATTCGTGAGTTATTTGCGTCGCAGCCGGAAGCAGAAGTGCGAGGGTACAAAGCGGGGAGGTTTTCGTTTAATGTAAAAGGTGGGCGATGCGAACATTGTCAGGGTGATGGTGTAAATAAGATTGAAATGCATTTCTTGCCAGAT
>JAEEGL017415150.1_pt1 | contig 26628 bp, 18 predicted proteins | sample 9134231 | NCBI WGS metagenome assembly JAEEGL01 (sample SAMN16246548, study PRJNA631951) | gut metagenome | biome: gut microbiome; feature: rumen; material: fiber-attached | host: Bos | place: Iran: Karaj | collected 2018-10 | reverse complement strand
CTGGTAAGCACCAGATATCTTCGTGCATTCAGCCTCTTTTTTGAATCAGCAAGAAGATGTTCCAACTCGGTGCTGAGGTTAAAGGTATTTCCATCCTCAAGTCTCTGCATACCGACCTTCACAAGAAATTGTATGGTAGGCTCTTCCTTGCAGCCCGGGCAGTGGTCCACGTGATTCAAAAAATCAGACAGATCCTTATTATCAAGATCATCGTCCAAAAAATATGGAATTAACTTCTCTGCATCCTTACAAGTCATCATAAAAGTATTATTCAACATATAGTATGTTCAAAAGCTCATTTTACTTCTAATTCTACAACATATAGGATACTACAAACAGGGCATTTTTACAATTACAACATACGAAAAAACACATATAATCAAAACCGGCCAGCAAGTCGCTGACCGGTCCTGTGTGACCTGTTTATAAGGGGAACAGGCCGCTTTCTATATTCTTATTTGAAGAGATTAAGAAATGCGTTAATGAGGTTCTGGAAGAACTCCTTTATTGCTGTAAATATAGTACGTCTAGATGCCTTAACACTGACATCGTTAGTCTTAGAAGTTGTTTCTGTCTTCTGCACTTCTTCAGACGCAGAGGCAACCTGTGTTTCATCCTCAGTCTTAGGCAGAACCACCTTCTGATCATCCGCCTTAGCAACTTCGGCAATTACATCAGTATCGCTTGGCGCTGAAGCACTTACTTCCTCACCAGTGCTTATCTGTGAATCATTGGCACCATTTGCAGAACTGCTCTTATTTCCGGTATTTTTACCATTCTTACTGCTCTCTGTTGTCTTTTTGTCAGCAGTTTTTTGCTTCGTAGCACCAAGAACTGCCGGTGCATCTGTTAATCCGGCTGATCCTGCAGCTGCAGTCGCTCCAATTGCGCTGGCAAAAGCAGAATTGCTGCCTGTACTGCCTGTGCTTTCAGTATTACCTGTTCCTGCAGATGTGGCTGCGTCTGTATAAGCTGCCATACCTGTTGATGATGCTGTGCCTGTGGTTGCTGCATCTTCATTATTATCGCTTGAAGCGTATGATGTATTTCCGCCTGTAGTATTTCCACCTGTAGTAACTGTTTCCTGAGCAGGTGTCTCCTCAGTCTTTGAAGCTACAGGCTTCGTATCTATCGGCTTGGTTTCTACCGGTCTTGTTTCTGCAGGCTTTGTCTCTGCTGGCTTTGTTTCTGCAGGTTTTGTTTCTGCCGGCTTTGTCTCTGCCGGTTTTGTTTCTGCAGGCTTTGTCTCTGCTGGTTTGCTTTCTGCAGGCTTGCCCTCAGCAGGCTTAGTAGTTTCTTCAGAATCTGTCACCTCAGGAGCTGTAGTCTCCGAAGGCTTTGGTGCCGGAGTTACTGTCTCTGAAGGCTTTGGTGCTGCAGGTTCATCATCCTCATCACCAACCTCTACCAGTGAAATATCATCAATAAATACATCGTGTTTTTCCGTAATCCTTATACCATCTACAGATCCCATTGTGATATTGAATCTTGTATTGGTATCTGTAGGATAGTTCATTGTAAACTCTGTAGTGAAGGTCTTCCACTCGTTGTCTATCTGAACAGACTCATGAGTTCCGCTATAGTTTGTCCAATCGCCCTCAAACTGCTGGCAGGCATAGGTAATAGCTCTCTCGATGCTGGATTTCGCCTTAAATGAAAGCTTGTATGTCTTTCCCTCCTCAAGGGTGACTCCATCCTGGTTGAGCTGTACATACCATGAATTTCCTGCATCATCTGCCACAGTGTCGTCGATAGTGATGGCAAACGCGTTGTCATTGCCGTTCATGCTGTCTACAACATAGTTAGCTGAAACCGTGTCATAAATGTATGGACTAAAGCCCGCAAGACCGGCATTAAATGAGCCGTTCTTAATAAGAGCTGCCTCTGTTAAAAACAGATTGTCCAGATAGTATGTTCCTTCTTTCAGGAACAGGATCTCAACATAGGAGTTCTCTCTTGTATTGTTGTCTTCGAAAGTGATCTTCTTTGAATATTTCTCATCATCTACCCCCAGTACCGGTTTATATTCTTTTCCAGCAACAGTGATGGAAAGGCCGTCAGCAGCACTCTCATCCTCACATCTTGCATTGAAGCTAAGTTCATAGGTTCCGGCTGCTATCTCAGCAAGTTCGCTCTGCTTTACTGCTATGCTCCTGCCGCCTTCAGGAACTACGACCTTAAGCTCTCTTTTTCCTCCCTGATTTGTTACTGAAACATATTCTTTGCTGCTATCTTCGATTTCCCAATATCCAAGTCTCTTTTCGCCCTGATCAAAAGAACCGTTATAGATGTAATTTCCATCAGGTCTTATGACCTTTCCTCCATCGTCAACTATCTCTTCACCGGACTTGTGAACAAGTCTGACATTGGAGATGGTTACAGGAGCTGTAGAACCAAGCTTTCCAAGGTTAAACTCAAGACTTCCGTTGGCGTCGTTCTTTTCTTCCATTGTGAAATCAAGTGTATATGTCTTTTTCTCCGTTCCCAGACTTACGGTAGTATCCTTCAGGTATCTGATCCATCCTTTGTCCGGGCCTTCGATGTCAACAACGATATCTCTTTCCTCGGCAGCATACGCATCGAATGAGAGCTCATACTCCCAGCCTCTGTACATGGGAACATTTTCCTGCTTGAGCTGAACTGAGTAATTCTGTGAGCCTGCTGAAGCGGGGGTTATTGTAATTCCCTCATTGGACAGTTCATAAGTTGTTCCGGTTGCATCACTCTCAAGGTGTAACAACCAGTTGTCCTTGTCGCCATCCACACCAATGGCATCCGTAAATTCCCCGTTCTTTACATAGTTGCCACTTTCATCTGCTTCTCTGAAGGTTACAACATCCCCCTCAGGCTTTACTGCGTTACTCTCTTCCCTTTCATATGCTTCATCAGATTTACGATAAACTCTTACATAATCGACCTCATAGGCCTTTTCATTCATTTCGGCGAACTCTTCGTCACCGGGATTTCCTACCCAGCTTCCGCCAACTGCCAGATTAAGTATCACATAGAAATTCTGGTCAAAGGGAGCCGGATATGTGATCTGGTTATCATCATCAGTACCTGTGTACCAGTCACTGGTTGTATAAACTTCATTTCCATCCACATACCAGGTTATCTTTCCGGGATCCCAGTCCACGGTAAATGTGTGGAAATCATCAGAGTAACCATTCTGCTCAACATAGTTAGTGCCCTGGTTCTCCTTGTGGCCTGTTCCTGAGCTGTAACCATAGTGAATTGTGTGATAGCTCTTGGAAGTATCCTGTCCCTTTACCTCCATGATGTCGATCTCACCACATCTTGACCACTGTCCGTAAAGTCCCTCATCTGTAGCCATAAGCCAGAATGCAGGAAGATATCCCTGACCTGTAGGTACCTTTGCTCTTGCTTCGAAACGGCCGTAGGTGAAGTCATGCTTGTTCTGTGTAGTGATACGGCCTGAAGTGATCTCGCCATACTTTCCGCCGGAAACAACTCCGGCACCAGTGCTTACAGCGCTTCCCTTGATTGTAGCTGTTGATCCTCCAAACCATGTGTACTTGTTGTCTGTGGGATCAAGAAGTGTGATCTCTGTTGCTCTGTCAACATTTGAAATGGCATTGACAGATAATGTATATGTTTTTCCTACCCTAAGACTTAGTCCTCCCTGCTGAAGCTGATAGTGCCAATTGGCATCTCCGGAAGCATCCACTGCAAGATAAGCTTTTCCATCCCCATAGCTTACACTGCCGGCTGCCGGTGAAGTTATTCCACAGTACCAGCCATCACCTCCGTTATCAAAAGAGGTGTTATAAAGAATTTCATTACCTTCCTCATCCTTAAGTGAAATGTCGGAAAGAATTACATTAGCAGCAGCTGAGCCCTCTTCGCTGTCGCCTATTTTGCCGAAGTTCACCTGAAGCACCACGTTATCACAGTCATACAAGCTGTCCCATACCGTGACGTCAAAAGAGATATTCGTCGTTTCTACTTCGCTGCTTTCTTCCTCGACAGTCTCCTGATCCTCTGTATTTACTTCATCGGTTTCATTTATTACGATGTGCGGCTTGATCTTCAGTGTTCCGTCACTCACCTCGATGTTCCCCTCATCAAGGGAAGTGTACCTTTGAAGCTCTGCATTTACCCAGCCGGGCTCGTGAGTTTCCACGTTCCAGTCGTCTGTATTCAGGCTGTCCCCATCAAACTCTTCAGCCCAAACAAGCGAATACTCATCACCTGCAGAATCATCAGTTTCAGTTCCATAAGTCTCAGCGTGTACCCTCCCCGGTACAAGGCTGACAGCCATGGCAACCGACACAGCAGTTACAATGGTTCTCTTGAAATTCACCTTTCTCATTTTTTCTCTCCTTACCCAAAAAACTTATTCATGAGTGGTATATTAAACGTTTAAGTCACATTACTATACAAAATACTACTCAAAAATAACATATCCATGACATAAAATGATATAATAAGACACGAGAATGATATATCGGAGGTCAAGATGAAATCCAATTCTGCACAAAGCGATGCCAATGACTGGGTAAAAACCGAGTTTCTTGGTCCACAAAATGAAATACTGCACAGAAGTCAGAATGATGAGCTTCTGTTCTACAGGCAGGTGGCATCAGGAGATGTTGATGCCATAGCTGAAAACTGCAGGCAGCACAGGTTCCTGGATACAGAAGGTGTAGGCACCCTGTCAAAAGATCCTGTTCTCAATCTCAAATATCACTTCGTGGATACCGCTGCTCTAATATCAAGAATATGTACCGAGAACGGCATGGAGATGGAACTGTCCTTCAGACTCAGTGACTATTACATCGGAAAGCTTGACCAGATCTCGGATAAAAACGATATCGAAGCATGGCACAACAAAATGGTTATGGATTATACAAGAAGAATGCAGATCCTTAAGCAGAGCTCCAGTCTCTCAAAGCCTGTCTCTGAATGTATGAACTATATCTATGCCCATGTAAAAGAAAGGATCACCATCGAAGATCTCTCGAAAATAACCGGAAACTCTCCCAGTTATATCTCAAGGCTGTTTAAAAGTGAGGTGGGTATTTCTGCCAGCGAATATATAAGAAAAGTTAAGATTGAAAAAGCCAAAAACCTTCTTCGGTTCAGCGATATTTCCATGGTGGAAATCGCATCTTACCTGGCTTTTTCATCACAGAGCCACTTCATAAAGCTCTTTCAGGAAGAGACAAAAATGACACCAAAAAAGTACCGCAGTATGTACTACGGTACTCATTGGAAAGGAACAGATGAAGATTTTGTTGAGGAATAAAAGAATTACTCCTCACCCTTCAACTCATTTATTTTGCCAAGGAGCATCTTTTCATTGTATGAGAAGAATATTACTGCTCCTATAAAGCATGTTATAAGTGCAACAAGAGCTGTTAATCTATAGCTCTCCTGGCTCTTTGCCACAGTAATTGAAGTAAAGGTTACAAGGGCAAGTGCCTGTCCCATCTTGAATGCAAATGTTCTTGCTGCAAAGAACATTCCGCTTCTGTCTTCTCCGGTCTCAAGTCTAGTGAGCTCTGCCACATCAGCGACACAGGCCTGAGGCAGGATTCCGAGAATAGCCATTGGAATTGCAGCAGTTACAGCCACGATGAATCCCCAATGTACACCAACTCCGCATATTCTGGTGATTCCAAAAACAATGCAGTAGGTAAAGAATCCGGTGATGATAAGGCTCTTTTTGCCGATCTTCTTAGCAAGAATGTTTACTACAGGATAAAGACATACGCTGATACCTGTCATTGTTGCTGTAAGTGTAAATGTCATTGTGTCAGGAATTCCCATGAGCTTTGTCTCATAGAAAGGAAGTCCTGTCTGGAACAAAGTAAGTGCGAAGAAGTAGATCACGTCACTGTATACAAAGTGTCTGAACTGACTATTGGAAAAGGTTGTTATAAGTGACTTGAAAGGCTTTGTCTCACTGGGCTTTGAATCGATATAATCCCTCTCCTTGATATAGAATGCAGGGAAAAGCATTGCAAGGCAGGCAATCGCTGCCATAATTGCTACAGCCATTCTGATGGAACCGGCCTGTCCGAAGGAACCCTGCAGAGCACCTGCAACGTTAGGAAGAAGGAATGAGATACTCTGTCCAACTATGAAGGTGAATGAAATAAATGTTGAAACATTGATCCTGTGCTGCTGTGTATCACCAAGCTCAGCGATAAGTGCATTGTAAGGTGTGCAGAACATTGTCATAAACAGGTAGAATACCATCAGGAGTATAAACAATAATGTATCATTGAGAGCGATGCTGGCAGTCTGAGGAACTGTAAACAGCGCCACCATGATAAGTGAAAAAGGAATAGCCATGGCACGCATGAAAGGAATTCTTCTTCCGCCCTTGTAATTGGCTCTGTCAGACCAGCCGGCGATAAGCGGATCGGTAATAGCATCAAAAATTCTACCGGCTGCAAGAACCAGTCCAAAAAGTGTGAGCTTGAAGAATACAGGCTCCTGGGTGATGAAATTAGCAAAGATACCTGTATTTGGGTTCTGTGCATCAGGGCTTCCCGTGTAGTAATATACCATCCAGTTTGAAACTACACCTGACAAAAGACTCCATCCAAACTGTCCCACTGCAAAAATCCAGAGAAGTTTGTTTGTAATTGGTTTAAGCTGTTTTTTGTTTTCCATTATTTGTCTGCCTCCTTAAGCTTAACAGCCAGTTCTACTACTTTTTTAGCGCCGTCATAAATTCCGGCTTTATTGTTTGCTTTAATGCAATCACACATCTCGTCAAGCAGCTCTGTGTTCAGGAACTGCTCAAGCATCTGAATTGTGTGAGGTATGTCTCTGCACTCAAGTGTGCCGTCACCGATCTCAGCTGAATGGATGGCGCCCCACATCTCATGCTTTCCCACTCTCTTTATGAAGAGCTTTGGAACAGGATAAAATGCCAGCTCACTGGGCTTTGTCACAAGTACATCGCAGCTTCTCATGAGAAGATTTGTTGCATATACAGCCTTGAAGATATCTGCATGATAGAAGCCATGAATTCCTGTAATCTCCCCCTCAGGTAAAAGAGCCTTTTCAGTGAAGGAAAGTGTATCCTCCCAGTTGTCCATATGCTCTGTAGAAAGTTCTTTCATTCCGGGGATCTCTTTTACAAGCTCATCCCAGACGTTTCTGTAATCTCCCACGTTCACATACAGAGCAGCCTTGCCCTCTTTAATATATGGGATCAGGTGCTTTATTATCTCAGCAAAGATTTCCTTCTGAGCGCCGGCTCCGCCGATAGTCAAAAGAAATCTCATGGGCTTTCCGTTTTTCTTTCTGTCTATTCTTGCATCGCAGTCTTTTTCAATATTGCTTACAAGCTCATAATCTATGTAATGTCCTGTGTAAACCAGTGACTCCTGAGGCATGGGGTTACATACATTTCCCTTATCCATTCCGTTTAGGATACGGTATCCCATGTAAGCATTTCTGCACTGGATGGTATGTACTGAGCCTTCAGCAAGATGAAGTGCCATTGGCCAGTTGTCCGGAATAGCATTTACAACATGCTTCATTCCTGCATGGATAGCTGCCTGTGCAGGCCATACGTGAGTTGCGATAACAGGGATATCCTTAGGGATGTTTCTGTATACCGGAGCCATAAGCTCAGCATTTTTCTGGTCTGATGAGTTATATGAAAGTGCTCTGAAGCCCTCATAGTTAGTGGGCTCCCACACAAGTTTATTGAATATGGCATTCTTTGAAAGACGTGACCCCAGTGAATACAGATCATTCTGAGCTCCGATAACCTTTGTACAGGTTGTCTCTTTAAAGGAGTTAAGATCGAGCCAGTAGGGAACATATCCAAGATGCTTTGCATAAGAAGCCATTGCCATTGAAATTCTGTAATGGCCAAAGCCCATTCTGATATTTCCTACAATGATTCCCTTGTCGGTATCAATCTGTCCCTCGTTAGCAGGAATCTTGGCAGTAACATCTATATTCTTTACTCCAAGGAGAGGTCCGATAACTTCATTGTCAGATACCCTGATCTTGTAATCAACGCCTGAATCATCACCATACTTCTTGACGAACTTCTTTTTTGACTTTACAGCATTTGAATATGCCTTATAACTAACACGGTTACCAAAAATCACCTTAGATCTGTCTGTCATTATTCCTTCCATTCTGCCATCTCTTGTGGCTAATCTCAATCGTCTCGGAAACCACATTCGCAGTTTTAAGTTTCCATGAGATTATACTATCAGAAAGCGCATGGTTTATCAAGAAACGCTTTTTACAATTTTCGTTTCCACCTTTTGTGCAATTTGCTTATATGACTGCAACAATGGATAGTCCTCTGTTCTTTGCAAGGTCCACAAACTGTTCCCCGCATTTGACCACAGGCTTGGAAAGATGATCCGGATTTATAAAGATGATTTCCCCTGTCTGCCCGCTGTTGAGCATGACACGGTTTGCTATGAAAGTATTGACTATATTTGTGAGGAAGGTCATCACTGCGTTTGGCTCGTACTTCTCGATGCCCTGTTTCTCGAAATGTTCTATTACTTCAAATGGACATATTGGTGCCCTGAAGCTCCTTTTTGATGTGAGACTGTCGTAGACATTTGCAACAGTAACTATAGAGGCGATACTGTCTATTTTCTCACCCCTTAAATGAAGCGGAAATCCTGAGCCGTCCCGATACTCATGGTGCATTAAAATGGAGTTTTTGATATGTGCATCAATGGGTTTGTCTTTTACCAGCTGATACCCCTTTTTGACATGATCATTCATGACCCTCTGCTCATATTCCGTCAGGGGTCCTTTTTTATTGATCAGGTCCGATGGCATAAACATCTTTCCGATATCATGAAGAAGTCCGCTGGCTGTGGCCACACGAACATCCTCTTCAGGCAGTCTCATCCAGGTTGCCAGAGTATTGCATATAAGTGATACGTTGAGGGAATGCATATAGACTGCATCGGAATTGTCTCGAAGGTTGTGGAGCATATCAAATATCCCTGCTGTTCCTCCTGCTTCAACAAACAGATGGTACACAGGTTCAGTAAGCTTATCCACATCAAGAGGGATAGAATCATTGGCAAGAAGTCTGAAGGACTCCTCTAGCTTCTCTGCATTTTCTTCAATGTGCTGCTTAAAGCGTATGAACTCCTCAGTATTCTTAAGTCTCTGGGAATAGGAAAGATTATCCAGAACAGGCTCAGGCTTAGGAACAACCTCTTTCTTCTCTTCTTCCACAAAAATATTGTACAGGGAAAAAGATCTGATCCTTTCTATATCCCTGTCATCAAGGATAGTACCCTTGGGCAGAACCAGCCTGTCATCGAGAGTATAAATATTTTCTGAAACCACCATTCCGGCTTCAAGTTTATTTACCGATATCAGTTTCATAACTATACCCCTAAAGCCCCAAAAACTATAGTTTCCTACAACTTTAGTATAGCACAAAACAAACGGTATAGCGTACAGTTTCCTGATTTGTTAATCATTGTCAATCAATTTTATAAAAAAAAAGAAGACCATCCCTCATAAATAAGGAATCTTGTCTTCTTAGTTTAGTGCCGGCAGTGGGACTTGAACCCACACGTGGTTACCCACAACAGATTTTGAGTCTGCATCGTCTGCCATTCCGACATGCCGGCATCTGACTGCTGTCTTGCTACAGCTTTTTTAGTTTATCACAGGGATAAAACATATTCAAGGATAAAATTATCTTCTTACTTATGATGCCATAGCTGCTTTTAGCCAGTTCGCCTTGAAGTAATAAATAAGGAAAATGATGGTGCTAACTGACCAGGTCAGAGGATATGCCCAGAAAATAACGTTGATCACAGGGATAAGTCTCACGGTCACCGTGATATAGGTTATTCTAAGAAGACACCAGCTTGAAAGCATGACGATCATGGGCACAGTAGTCTTTCCTGCACCTCTGTAGATACTTGCAAGCGCATGACTTGTAGCCAGCAGAAAATAAAAGAGACTCTCGGTTTTGGACTGCATTGATCCAACAGCAATAACTTCAGGGTCCTGTGAAAACATCCTGAGGAAAAAAGGTGCAAAAAGAAATGTTATTATGCCGATAACCTCTGCGCTTCCGGCAGTGATAAAAGTACCAATAAATGCGCCCTTTTTAACCCTGCCGATCTGACCCGCACCGATATTCTGACTTACAAATGTAGTAAGAGCCATGGTCATACAGATAATTGGTAAAAATACAAAGCCCTCAAGCTTGAAGTAACTTCCGCAGCCCGCCATGGCAACAGCTCCAAAAGCATTTATGTTTGACTGGACAACGACATTACCGATAGCAATGACGCTGTTCTGTATACCGGTGGGAAGTCCCAGTCCAAGCTCCTTTAACAAAACATCCTTATCTGCCCTGAGCTTTGTAAGCATGATCCGGTGGGGGCCATCCACTTTTGTAAGCTTGGAAAATGCCAGAAATGCGCTGAGAAACTGCGCTATAACAGTGGCAAGCGCAGCGCCTGCAATTCCAAAGCCAAGGAATTTCACAAAAAGAATATCAAGTATCGTGTTTGTCACAGTGCTGACAGCAAGGTAATAAAGAGGCCTCTTGGAATCCCCGACAGCCTGGAATACACCGCAGCAGGCATTATAGAGGACGTTTCCCAGACCTCCCAAAAAGAATATCTTAAAATACAGAACAGAATTAGGAAGAACATCCTCAGGTGTTCCCATAAGTCTCAGAAGCACAGGGGTGATGAAATATCCCACAACTGTAAGAATAATTCCCATGAAAATGGCAAAAGTAATACCTGTATGAACCGCGATGGAAACTGCATTATAATCCTTTGCTCCATAGCGTTTTCCTATAATAACGCTGCTTCCCATGAACAGTCCGTTTATAAATCCGACCATGAGAAAAATAAGGCTTCCGGTGGTGCTTACCGCCGCCAGAGCCTCTTTTCCAAGTACATTGCCAACCACCACCGAGTCAACCACATTGTATAGCTGCTGAAGAAGCTGACCAAAGAAAAGAGGAATGGCAAAGGTTATTAAGTTTTTGGTTATAGTTCCTTCTGTCATTGTAAATCTGCATCCTTTGCAAGATACCAGGCCAGAACGTGATTGGACTGCTTAAAATCTCCTCCGAATATTCGGCTTCTAAGCTCATCCTCCGTCAATAAAATCACATTCAGAAATTCGGTATCATCCAGATGCTGAGTTCCTTCCTTACGGCAGTTAATCGCCCTGTAGATATGCACATTGTTGCTGGCAAGAGTAGCATTTGCGGGAACAGTAAAAAGATGCTTCCAGTTACCGGAAACATATCCTGTCTCCTCCAAAAGCTCTCTTTTTGCTGCCTCAAAAGCCTCATCTTCCGATGCAATGGTATTCTGGGCTGTAATATACGGATGGTCCTCTGTTTCCTTGAACTCTATGCCGCCTGCGGGAAATTCCGTAGTAATGGCATCTATTCCGTGTCTGTACTGTTTTACGCAGATATATCTACCCTGCTCGTCAGTAGCAACAATAACAGAAAAGCTGTGCTTTGAAAAATTGTAGACAGGACCGATCTGTGCACCGTCAGGAAGTTCATAGATATTCTGCCTGAAGTCGATCCACTTGTCCTGTTTTAAGTGTTCCTCTTTAACAAGCTTCCAGCTTAAATTCATATCGCTCATTTACAATAGCTCCGATCATTCTTTTGTCAAAAGAGCCTTGGGCTGATCCATGAAATATAACTAGATATAGCAATGTTCCTGAGTAAGGTTGAGTCTGTTGTCATTGACTTTGCAGCCTGTGATCTCAAGCTTGACGCCCTTTGCGCCGAACTTTCTTCTGCCCTCAAGAATAAGATGAATCTTTTTGTCCTCAGTCATATATTCCTCGTAGACCTCATCAAAGGTGTCTGCCGAGTCCAGAACCTTCTTGAAATCTCCAATGAAGGCCGGAATGATTATTGCTCCAATGCTCTGCCCCTGAATGGGACCGTAAACCCCAACAATTTCGTGTAAAATAAGTCTTCTAAGCTCCTCCATAGCTTTCTCCTAAACCCCAATATTCTATCAGCCGTAACCCCTTACTGCTGAATAGTTTCTACAATTGCGGGAAGAAGCTGTTTCTTTCTGGACACCACTCCGGAAAGGATGACACTCTCCCCTTCTGCATTTAACCCAAATGCACTGTTAAGTGTGTGAAGAGCCTTGTTTCCGGCAAAAATGATCTCGGAAGACTCCTCTATTATATTTGTAAGCATAAAGAATACCATATCCAGAGCATCCTTCTCTGCGATTTCTTTAAGCTCCGGCGTGATCTTATTCTTTATCTCCACAAGTTCATCTGCGCTCATGGAATTTATCTGTCCGATACCAATTGTCATATCGTCAACAGTGAACTTCTTAAAGTCCTGATGAAGGATCTCATCAGCAGTCTTGCTGCCAAGATTTGATCCGGCATGGAACATCTCTTTTGCAAACTCCTCGTAATCAACCTCTGCGATACGAGCTAGCTCCTCGCCTGCATTCCTGTCCACATTGGTGCAGGTAGGTGAACGGAACATAAGCGTATCGGAAAGGATCGCTGCAAGAAGAAGACCCGCTATGGTCTTGTCTATCTCTACTCCGTACTCCTTGTACATAAGATAAATAATGGTACAGGTTGAACCAAGAGGCTGGTTTCTGAAGAACACAGGTCCCGCTGTCTCAATGGTACGAAGTCTGTGGTGATCAATGATCTCCAATATCTCTGCCGCATCTGCTCCGTTGACAGCCTGGTTCTTCTCATTGTGATCCACCAGGATCATCTGCTTCTTATGGGCACCGAGGAAATTTCTTCGGCTGATCATACCTATGTAATGTTCGTTCTTATCAAGAACAGGGAAATATCTGTGTCTCTGCTGAGCCATTACCTCCTGGATGTCCTCAATGAAATCATCCATGTAGAAGGTAACCAGGTTGTCTTTTTTCATAATATGCTCAATAGGCATACTCTGATTGATAAGCCTTGCCACCACAAAGGTATCATGAGGTGTCCTGATCACCTGGGTGTTGTGCTCCTTTGCCTGACCCTGGATAGTCCTTGCAACCTCAGCTCCGTCGCAGACAATAATGCACGAAGCACCAAGCTCAATGGCACAAAGCTGGGTCTCATACCTGTTACCAAGGATTACGACATCCCCTTCCTCGATAACATTCTCCATCATCTCAGGACTTGCAGCAGCTATTACAACCTTACCTCTGTCAAGCTCCTTATCTATGTCTCCCACTATCAGCTCACCGTCTAGAGTCTCCACAATATTCCTGTAGGATGTCTTTGCCTGTGAAAGAATGTGTGGATCTATAACATCCATATAGGTCTCTACTATATCATTGGTGGTAACGATACCCGCCAGCATATCGCCTTCCGTTGCACACAGTGTAACAACATCTGCGTCACGCATTTTTGACCAGGCATTCTTTAAAGAGAGCTTTGATGATGTTCCGTCAAGCCTTCTTATCTCCATGTCCCTGACCTGGGTTCTTACATCCTTGATATATGCAGGAACATCCACATTAAAATGCTGAAGAACAAACTGTGTCTCCTCATTAAGGTGTCCCGCTCTGCAGGCTATATAATTTCCTCCAAAAACCTGATTCTTTAAATTGGCATAAGTGATCGCAGCACATATTGAATCTGTGTCCGGGTTCTTATGACCGCAAACAAAGACAGGTCTGTTATTTATATCTTTATTGTTCATTTAAATCCTCCAAGGGCATTGCCTTGTTTCTAGTTTATAGTTAAACCCTTCCTTTGTAAACTTAATTATACTGACTGTTATAAAGCTCGTAGTAGAATCCTCGTTTTCTAAGAAGCTCATCATGATTACCCTGTTCAATAATGTGTCCGTCCTTCATTACCAGAATGACGTCAGCTTCCCTTATGGTGGAGAGTCTGTGAGCAACGATAAAGCTGGTTCTGCCCTGCATCATCTTATTAAATGCCTTCTGTATCCTTATCTCCGTTCTTGTATCGATGGATGATGTAGCTTCATCCAATATCAGCATAGGCGGTATGTGAAGCATTACCCTTGTGATACAAAGAAGCTGCTTCTGTCCCTGGGACAGATTACCACCGTTCTCGGTAATAACAGTGTCATACCCTTCCGGAAGCCTCTTAATAAAGCTGTGGGAATGAGCTGCCTTTGCGGCATTTATAATATCCTCATCGCTAAAGCCCTCTCTTCCGAGAGTGATATTATCCCTTATGGTTCCGCCACGAAGCCAGGTCTCCTGAAGCACCATGCCAAAGTTATCCCTAAGTGCACATCTCTTCATATCCCTTATATCGGTTCCATCAATTTTGATAGAACCCTTATCAACATCATAAAAGCGCATTAGAAGATTTATAAGTGTGGTCTTTCCGCTTCCTGTGGGACCAACGATAGCAACACGCTGTCCTTTTTTGATATCCAGGTTCAGATTCTCAATAAGGCTCTTTTTCTTGTCATAAGAAAAAGCTGTATCTGTAATTGTAACGTCGCCCTTAGCAGTAAGCTCTTTTACCCTGCTGTCCTCATCTGAAACCTCAGCCTTTTCCTCAATAAGTTCAAAGACTCTCTCAGCACAGGCAAGCGCATTCTGAAGCTCAGTTATCACACCTGAGATCTCATTGAATGGCTTAGTGTACTGATTGGCATAGCTAAGGAAAATAGTAAGTCCGCCCACAGTCATTGTTCCTGCCACGCATGCGAAGGCGCCAAACAGCGCAACTGCAGCATAAACTATATTGTTGATAAATCTTGTTCCCGGGTTTGTCAGGGAGGAAATAAAGGTTGCCATTACAGAGGTCTTTTCCAGCCTGTCATTTCCCTCATCAAATATCTCCAGATTCTCATCTTCGTGGGCAAACGCCTTTACAACTGACAGGTTTCCAATCATCTCATCCACAAAGGATGTCTGATCGGACCTTGCCTCAGACTGCTGCTTAAAGAGCTTAAAGCTTCTTGTGGCAATAAATCTGGCAAGCAAAAGAGACAGAGGTGTAAGTACAACTACCACCAGTGCTATCCTGAAATTCAGATAGAACATAAATGCCAGGGTTCCGTAAATTGTGACAACTCCCGTAAAGAGCTGGGTAAATCCCATGAGAAGTCCGTCAGCAAAAAGATCCACATCCGCAATTATTCTGGATACAATCTCTCCCGTCTGCTTGTTATCAAGATAATCAAAGGGAAGAACCTGAAGCCTCGAAAAAGCATCTTTTCTCACGTCCCTAACCACCTGGAAAGTGATACGGTTGTTGGCTCTGTTCATTATCCACTGACATATTGAAATAAAGACAATACAAACAGTCATCCGAAGAACAGTGTCCTTAAGGATACCAAAGTCAACGCGTCCTTTTCCGATGAGTCCGTCAATTGCATTACCTGCCAAAATGGGCACATATAGAGACAAAAGCGCTGTTACCACAGCAAGTATCAGCGATACTGCTATGAGGAAATGATATTTTGATGCATAGCGGAGGACTTTTTTTAGTGTGTGCTTTTTCATACTGCACCCTCCTTCCTGTACTGGGAGTCATAGATCTCCCTGTAGATCTCACAGGAATCAAGGAGCTCATCGTGGGTACCGATTCCACATACCTTTCCTTCATCCAGAACCACTATCCTGTCACAGTTCATGACAGAAGAAGCTCTCTGGGAAACAATAAACGTTGTAGGCGCATTATCCATTGAAGCAATTGCCTCTCTGAGCTTCTTATCAGTAAGATAATCCAACGCTGAAGCACTGTCATCAAGTATTAGGATCTCAGGCTTTCTGACCAGAGCCCTTGCTATGGTAAGCCTCTGCTTCTGACCACCGGAGAAATTCTTTCCTCCCTGAGAAACCTCATAGTCAAGGCCCTTGTTCTTTCCATCCACGATTTCTTTTGCCTGGGCTATAGTCAGAGCCTCATAGATTTCTTCGTCAGTGGCATCGTTTTTTCCCCATCTGATATTGTCCCTTATGGTTCCGTGGAAAAGAACTGCTTTCTGGGGAACGATACCGATTCTCTCCCTCAATGCCTCAAGGCTGTAGTCTCTGACATCTCTTCCATCAACCTTTACAGAGCCTTCACGCACGTCATAAAATCTGGGGATCAGATTGATAAGGGTGGTTTTTCCGCTACCGGTTCCACCTATAACACCAATCCTCTCGCCTCTGTTTACGCAAAGTGAAAGCCCCTCCAAAGAGTCCTCGCTGTCTCCCTGATATCTCATGGAGGCATTTTCAAAGACAATATGCTGCTTTGTATTTTCAAATTCAGAGACAGTTCCATCCTTCATGGAGGACTCAAGTTCCAACATCTCCTGCACTCTGTTTCCTGATGCAATAGCCTTGGTCACCGTAAGGATAAGATTTGCGAACTTAATAAGCTCCACAAGGATCTGTGACATATAGTTATAAAGAGCCACGATCTGTCCCTGGGTAAGTTCCCCTGCTTCAACGTGGATTGCCCCACGGTAAATAAGAAGTGCCACAGCTAGATTAAGGATTGCATAAGTCACGGGATTCATCAGGGAAGTGATGCTTCCCACAAAGGTCTGAAGATTCACAAGAAGCGAGTTCCTGTTATTAAAGTGTTCCTTTTCCTTCTCCTCAAGTCCAAAAGCCCTGATGACTCTTAAGCCTGTATGATTTTCTCTGGTAAGTCCCACAAGACCATCAAGACCGGCTTGGATCTCTGCGTATTTAGGAATGCTCCAGCGCATGATCAGAGCTACCACCAGGGACAAAAGAGCTATTGTCACAAGGAAAATAAGTGCCATCCTGATATTTATGGTAAATGCCATCACCATGGCTCCCAAAACAACAAAGGGTGAGCGAAGGAGAAGTCTTATGGTAAGATTGACTCCCTGCTGGACCTGATTAATATCGCTGGTCATGCGGGTTATCATGGCAGAAGTACCGATCTTGTCTATATCTGAATATGAGAGCTTCTGGATATTTTCAAAAAGAGCTCTCTTTACCTTTCTTGCAAAACCCGCAGCTGCCTTGGCAGCAAAAAACTGTGCCGTTACAGCACTGGCAAAACCTACTGCGCATAACAATAAAAGCAGCAGACACATATTAATAATGTGCTGCCTGTCTCCTGCTACAATTCCTTTATCGATCATTGAAGCAATAACAAGAGGAACCAGAAGTTCAAATGATGCCTCCAAAAGCTTAAAAAGCGGTCCTAAAATTGCTTCTTTTCTATATTCTTTTAAATATACCAGTAATTTCTTCATCAGTAATTTATTCTAAGTCCCTTTGGATAATGATTTTTCAAAACACCACCGGCAATCTTTCCCCAACCAATACTGTAACCGTCAGTTGAAATGATACACCAGCCCTTAGCTTCTTTTTTATCAAAAGAAACAGTCTCCTTTGATGGTCTTAATGTCTGTCCATTAAGATACTGCTTTATCTCATCTGTGTCAAAAGGAAAATCCGCATAAACAGATACATCCTCGGGCTTTAGTGCAAGTGCCAGCGCATGTGATGGCTCGAATCTGTCTTTTTTCACAGTTCCTAGATGAAGCCCGGGTCTTAATATTTTAAGCCCTGTCACGGAGGGCATCATTGCAGGCGAAAGATAAAGCTGATCCCCAAAGCTTATTATCCTTCCGCTAAGGATTGTACCTCCTTTCAGCTCTAGGTTTATATCACCGCGCAGGATATCCGAAAAACCTTTTTCATCTGATATAGCAAAAGTATCTCCGGCAAAATCCGAGAAGACCTTGCAGGCATCCTTCTTGGCAGAAACATTCCTTCCACCGGGAATATATTTCGAAGCACCCTCAGTCAGAACGCCATCCCTTTTTAGCACGCAAAGAAAATGCCCCTCTCCTCTTACTCTGTGGGGCCAAAGACGTACGGACCTTCCCGTTTGTTCTAATGCATCTTCATATTTCTTTTTATCACCTACTACTAAATCGCTGCCGCTTAGCTCTTCTTGGCATTTTTGTTCATCAACGAACTTTTCTCTGCCATTTTCCATGCCTCCGCAAAGGCTGACTGACTCCACATGAAAATCCACATGTCTTAAAAGAAATTTGTAAATATTCTCCTCATTTTCCTCAGGAGAAAAAGTACATGTAGAATAGACTAAACGGCCACCTGGAACAAGCATCTTTGCAGCATTGTCCAGAATTTCCTCCTGCCTTTTTGCACACAAAAGGACATTCTCAAGGCTCCATTCACTCTCGGCATTGTCATTTTTCCTGAACATTCCTTCACCGGAACATGGAGCATCCACCAGGATCTTTTCAAAATAGCCCTCAAACACTTCAGACAAATGCCCTGAATCTTCATTAAGAACCATGGCATTTTTAACTCCAAGCCGCTCAACATTCTGGGAAAGAATTTTAGCCCTGTCCCTGTTTATCTCATTAGTGACAAGGATTCCCATACCTTTCATCCTGTCGGCAATCTGCGTGGTCTTTCCTCCGGGGGCAGCACAAAGATCCAAAACCCTCTCTCCGGGCTTTGGATCAAGAAAATGAACAGGAGCCATGGCACTGGGCTCCTGTATATAGTACAATCCTGCTTCATGATAGGGATGCTTTCCGGGAGTCTTATCGTCACTGTAATAAAAGCCTCTTTCCTCCCAGGGTACACCTTCAGCATCCACACCAATAGCATTATGAATAACAGCTTCGCTTCTTTCGCACTTTTCTTTATTGATTCTAAGAGCACGAACATTCTCCTCGTCCCGTTCAAAGGATTCAATAAATTCATCATATTCACTGCCGGAAAGAAGTCCTGCCATTTTTTGTTTAAAATCTAAAGGCAGCATGTAAAACCTCTATATTATCTCCACTCTTTTTGTAATTCCTGTCGCATCCAGGACTTTCAATATACTTTCAGTAACATTCATAAGCTTAAAGTTACCATTCATTTTCTTTTGTGCAGCAACTATAAGTCTTACCCCTGAAGAAGAAATGTATTCCAGTTTCTCCATATCAAACGCCATAGATTCTATGCCTTCTTCGATTCCATCTATGGCTTCCTTTAATTCCAATGAAGATTCTGTATCCAGCCACCCCTCCAACTTCAATAACATTTCGTTGTTATTAACGCTCTTTGAGATTTCCATGTTACGCCTCCATAGTCTTTATTTCATCTATCTGCCATTGCATCTTAGCATTTATATTATCCTGATAACTGCTACGTGCTTCTTCAGACAGAACAAATCTGCCAAAAGGCTCTTTCTCAGTCATTTCAATATCATTGTAGCTTTCAGGCTGTGAAAGATTTTTTTCTGCATGAACCGCATATCCGCTCTCGAAAAGATCATATTCCTTGTCCAACAGTCTTTTCAAAAGAGGTGAAATGGAGTTGTTCAGCTCAAACATAGTTATAATATCATAAATATCAAGCATGTCACCATCTATAAGTTCTTTTGCAAATCCCTGCATTGAAGCCATGACATATTCAGGATTGTTTTTATTAAATCCAAGTAGCAGCTCAACCAGGATTTCTTTTCCATATACTGATGAAAGAATTACAGCCTGCGGCCTTTGATCATTGTCGTAAACTACACCGCTAAGATCATCATCAAATCTGTCCAGAGCATACCTATCAATAGGAATCTTCTGCTCCTTCAGAATATTCAAAATCTCCTCGAACTGATATACCAAAAGATCTCTGAATGGCGCCCACTGTGCATTCCTAAAAGGAATCTTCATGGACTTGGTTACACCGGTAGAACTGAAAAGTTCTTTTGTATTAACCGACATGATCTTCTTTCCGTTTTTGCAAGTATATCCAAGACTATTTAATACATCTGACATACCTTCTAAGCTTCCCGGGAAATCATAGACCATAAGGCTTTTCCCCATTTCAAGAGCTGCCTTTTCGCCTGCTTTTATGATAGACTCATCTCCTGAGCAGTACATGATCCTGGCATTTTTGTCATAGATTCTCATTAAGAGGAGTCCGTTATCCTGATCGGATATTTTGATATAATCCTTTTCAATAAAAGTCTTTGTAAAGGTCATATTCATTCACCTTCCTTTCTGGCCAAACACAGAAAAGAAGCATCCTCGCCAAGCGCATTATTGCCGACAAAAGAGCGGAAACTGCTCTGCAGAGCTGCAACTGTACTTTCAGCACTCTTAGAACCTGTATTTACAAAGCTCTCCCTAAGTCTCTCAATTCCGTATGCCGCTTCGTCATCTCCTTCAGCATTGATAACGCCGTCAGTATAAAGCAGAAGTTTATCTCCCTCATCCAAAGTAAACTCATAGTTTTCATACTTCATACCTTCAATGACACCAAGAAGATAGTCTATCTTTTCATCCTCAATAGACTTTAATCCGTTTTTCGAAAGAATAAGGGGCTTATCATGACCGGCATTAACAGCCTCTACTCTTCCTGTGGATATCTCATAGACACCATACCAGGCAGACAGGCTAAGATCATCTTCATTCTTCCAGCACAGCAGATTATTGATGTTCTCGACCCTGTCAGGCAGAGTTTCCTCTTCAAGATTTAGCTGACTTGTAAGATAAAGCTTGAATGCAATCATATAAAGAGATGACGCAATACCTCCATCAAAGATATCTGCCATAACTATACCGATATGGTCATTATCAATCCTGAAGATATCATAGAAATCTCCGCCAATCTGCTTTATGGCTATAGAGTCTGCAAAAACATCAATACTCTTCACATCCGGGAATGGCGGATAAACATTGGGCATAAGATGATATTTAAGCTTTTCTGCCATAGATAGCTGAGATTGGAGATGATCCCTCTGGGCTGTCAGTTTCTTTATGTCCTCTTTTAGGGCTCTGTTTTCCTCTTCGAGGCTCTCAATATCGCCGGTAATACCGGTATTCAATTCTTCATTCCCCATATTTTAGTCCCTCTGCAAAAAGTAATTAACAACACTCTGTACGCTTCTCCTGCCCTCGTTGACCTCTACAAGCATATAGCCGTAATCCCTCACCATCTGATACGCCACGCCCATAGAAAGGTCCAGATTGTCATAAAGCTTTTCTTTATCAAGAGGCAGCGGCATCTCATAGGTATGCTTATAAATCAGGCTTTTATTGGAAAAATCAATCGCAAAAGCTCCTGTTATAATATAAGCATTTATAGCTGCTATTGCTATGCAAAGATCATTTAAATGCTCATCCGGAAGCTCCTCTGCTATAGTGATCAGATTAACAAAAAACTGCACCTGATCATCTTCCTCGTTTTCATGGAAGAAGAATTCTCCTATGGACTCAAGTCCGTCTTCGGCAATGCCACTCAAAAAAACTGTCAGAACATCGGCACCGTTTTCCTCTTTTTTCAGAAGCTGAACCGGAATCATCTCTTTAATATATTCCTGTTCAAGTGTTGAAAGAATTTCAAACCTTTCCTTAGTCAATTCTTTAATGTCCATACTATTTTCCTTTCGGTTTATTCAGACGTATTGGTTATCCTGCCATCTTCTTTACTATGTCACTGGTTGTAGGTACATTCCCTTCGGGATTATTCTTATTATATTCAAATCTAAGTCCCAGAGCCTTTATCATCGAGATATATAATTGTTCATTCGGGCCCTTCTGAGCATGATCGAGCATATAAGTAGCATATTTACCCGCCACGAATTTTGCCGCATTATAGGGAGAATAGAAATTATTCTTTACTGCAATTCTTCTTCTGACCTGTATCACAACATCCTGCTTCTCCTTATCATTCATCTCCCGGCCATTTCGTCTTATGAAATCAGCTTTGACCTTCTCAACCTCCTCTTCAGTATTGAAGTACGAATCAAAGAGTTCTGTCTTTATGTCTCTGGCCAGCTTCCTGTCTCCCGCATCAAAAGCCCAGGATACGAGAAGCGCCAGGCCACCGGCTATGGCGGAGACACCACATGTTGCAACTGAAGAAGCAATCAGAACAGCTGCTGTTGTAGAAACAACTGCCTTAACAGCAGCACCGGCTGTTGAAGCTTTCTGTCTCTTGGCGATTTTTTCATTTAACCTTATCATTCCCTGTCGGAATTGTTCTTCATCCTGTGAAAGCTGCATTCCTTCAGGAAGCTTGCTAACCTGATGCCTGTGATAGCTGTTTCTTATTAAGGATCCGGTTTTCATAACAGCAATGCCGGATTCAATGATAGCAAATCCTATACCAACTGCAGGAGCTGCTGCTTTTATGGCCGAACTGTGAGTTATTGTTCCGACAAGACTTGTAACGTCATTGGCTGTTTTTTCTATATTGAGAGCTACATCGAGCGAATTTGTCCACAAATCAATTCCAGACATGCTCATCCCATCATTATACAGTGACATTAACGAGAAAACCACGCCCACACTACGGCTTATCAAATTAATAGAAGAAGCACTTCCCGAATAAACGCTGGGCCATGTTTTAAAATTTTCAGACATTTTATAGAATTGATCAAAAGCGGACCATACAATTTTGGTATCTGAAACAGCATGTCCGGGAATAGTGGCAGCAATAAGCTTGACATCATCCTTTTTCGATGTGGCCTTAGCCTTTACAGCCTTCATTTTCTCTATAGAATCAGTAAGCTGTTTTGAAAGTTCCTGCCCATTCTCCTGTAATGTCTGCAATTCTGCTTTGTTCTGCTCTATTCGTTGCTTTGTTGCCCTGTCTTTAGCCTTTTTATTCTTCTCATTAAACTGAAGCAGAGTCATGGCCCTCAGACCATTTTTAAGAAGCTCTTCCATACACTGCTTTGGCTCGGTGAAAACATTCTTCTCTTTTGTCTCGGCCTTTTCGGATTCCTTCTTTTCCTCCTTGGATTCAGGCTTTGATTTTGAAGCAGTTTTTGTCTTGGTATCTTTAATCTGAGCCAGAGTCTGCGTGTCATTGGCAGAGAAAAACTGCTCGGCTACATTCATGACCGCGGAACCCTGGTTTACAATTGCCATTGCCTCTGTGAGCTTATTCCAGTAAATGTAGCTTCCGGAAACTCTTAGATGCATCTTCCATTTGGTGGCTATCATCCTGTCTTTGAACTTATTAAGATCCGGAATGTATTCAGTCTGGGATTTTATAAAGCCCTCCATTGTGGGTTCAACCCTTTCTCTGGTCTCCACAAGGTAGTACATATAAAGCCTCTGTCTTCGGCTCATCGATAATATCTTTGCTGCAATATCCGTTCTGTCAGAGATTGCTGCGTCAAACATCCTAAAGAAACCGCCGTTTCTTGTGTTTCTGATGATCCATGTGTCCAGCCTGGAAAGTGCCTGAATCTGCTCGTTGGAGAGTTTATCATCTTTATTCATGGAATCAGCCTGCTTACTGATACCTTTTATCCTATCCCGCAGCTGAACCTGAGTCCTTATCGTGTGATACTCATTCAACATGAAGTTATCTTCATCGCTAAGCTTCTTGCCTTGCTTTTGAAGCGAGCTTAAATGGATTATGATATCTCTCTCATTGCACTTAAAGATGTCCCACTTTCTCATAAGCTTCTCGTCATCCGATGCAACAAGATCCTCATCTATCTTCTGACAGTATTGTCTGTAATATGCTTTAAGACGTTCGTAATTTTCTTTCGCATATTTCTTTTCTTCATCTTTGACATTACCTACAGCCGGAGGAGAATCCAAGGGATTTCCACTGCCTTGCAGAATACTCCTTGATACTCTTCTCATAGCATCTCTCATCTGCTCGGCAGCTTGTAGCCTCTCCTTTCCGGCACTGAATGTCGGACTCCGATGTTCATTGATATACCGCATGGTTGCAGTATACAGTCTCATATACCTTGCGTAGTTCGCCTCTGTAAGCGCAAACCTTCCGGCAGTGATACCATCTATAATATCCCTGCAATCTGTGGCAGCTTCTCTCAAAGCCATAAATGAAGCTGATCTGCCTTTAGTATCGTAACCATCCGTAAAGATAAGGGAGCATGTCCTGAAATTAAGAGCCTGCGTCACGGCATAAGTCATTTCAGGGAGATTTACGGTCTTAACAGTTTTCTGTTCCTTCTTTTCTACCGGCTGCTCGATGGCTTTCTTCTGAGCCTGCTGCTGTACCTGCTTGTCAACCACAACAACTCGCTGTACAACATTTCCTGCTACAGCTTCATGTACCAGAACTTCACCGCCGCCAAGATCCTGTACTGCAGGTTTTTTCTCTTCCTTTTCTTTTTTATCCTGTTCAGGATTTTCTTCCTTAGTCTTTGGTTTTTCTACCTCCTGCTGATTACCATCGTCCTGTACCGGATTAATTGCCTGTATAACCTGAGGATCTATTTGAATACCATTGGGAAGATGAATATCATTGATTTTATCCTTAGGTATTTTCCTTGTTATAGTTGTTACCTGAGAAGTCTCATCAGTTGTTACTATTACGTCATAGTCATCATCAATCGGCCTGTCCTGATGAACAATATTATCACCCTGAGGAATATAGGTTCCAAGAGAAACCAGATCCTTGATCTCAGCATCAAAATGAAGCGCATCCTTTTCTGCCGAAGTTTTCTGAACATCTATACCATGGGTATGAGCGATATCATTATTTGGAAGTTCCGGCTGTCTGACTCTGTACTTGCCTGTCTGCTGATCATATTCCAAATTAGAGAATTCACCCGTCATCTCCTGAGGTGTTTTCTTTTCAGATAGCCAGTTAAGGGATACTCTTACTCCCGATTTAAAAAAGAAATCCTTAACAGGAACCTCATGTACTTCATGGGAGTTACTTCCGGTGGAATCAAGATATCTGATATGATCACCATTTATTCCAATAATTGTTTGATAATGGTTAGTAGAAAACTGATAAAAACTGATAGCCTCCCCGGTATCAAGTACTTTTTTTACCTGACTTAAGAAAAGAGCCTTCATCTTTTTAAACTTTGCATCAGTAATATTAGACAGGTCAAAGGTCATATCATTGACACAAAGATTGCTGTCCATCTCCAAAAATTTATCTGCCAGGGCAAACACATTACCACGTTCCTTGGACTCTTCCCTGGTATATTGTCTTACCTGCTGTTTTTCTTTTTCAAACGCAGGTTCTTCAGAGTTGGGATTACGCCTCTGGAACTCTGCAAAATCAATAAATTGAGGCTTGTAAGATCTAAAATCATACTGATTGAGAGCACCTCCATTAGCAGGCTGCTGTCCTTTATTGATCAGGTGCTGGTTATACAGAGCCGCTGCACTGCATGCATAACAGTTATTAGAACCACGAGGCTGCTTTTCATAAAGCTGAGCAACCCCATCGCCCAGATCCGCATGATAATTCGGCACATCTTCATCCTCATCATGGACATCTTCTACTATCTCAGATAGCTTTTTATGTACAGCAGACTGTTTTTTCTTTTCTTCTTCCTCATTTTTTGATTTTTCAATTCTGGCATTTTTCTTTTGCACTACATCATAGGAGTGCTCCGGCAGAAGTTCAAAGCCATCAATAAACGTATCTATTGCAGCATCAGTAGAAAGATCAAGAAAGCCTTTATTTAGCTGTGAACTGACAGAAGACTCGTCCAATTCCTTCTCTTTTTCTTTTTCCTTTTCTGTTTCAGAGGAGAATAAAGGGTCAGATTTGGAATCATGTTTTTCATCTTGTAATTGACCTGCACGTGGAATCATATCTGTACCTCCATGAAATTAAGGGGTAAATAGAATCATGTTGTAAGTAGTATCGCAGCCTGACTTTTAATATCAGGTAAAAGCTTCTCCATCCAGAAAGAAGACCTGTCATTATATTCGATGACTATATCATCCGATAGGCGAAGTTTTTTATCTACGGAATAGACCAGAAAAGTGACAAGCTTTTCTTCAGCTTTTTTATCCTCCGCCACAAGCTTTTGGAAATAATACGTATGTCCTCTTTTTATAATCATGACTGTTCCTTTGCACAAGGCCCCCTGTTTATACATAAAACTTAGCTTCCTGTCAGCCTGCAAAAGAATATGCGAATCTATTCTTAAAGCTAAAGCGCCCTGAGATATCTCATCCGGAGTCATCTCGGAAAATGGAACAATTCCTTTTTTTACGATTTGAAGTTCATCTGCTTTAATCGGTCTTCTCTGTAAAAACAGTTCTTTTACATTAAATAAATAAGGACCCTGAACTTCTTTGCATGACTCAAAACCGTTCTCCAAAAGCAGTGCCGTCAAATTCTCCCTATCACTCTTATTAAGATATTTACCATAAAGAAGAGTTCTGGCTTTTGACGCTTTGCTTTTATTTTTAGTCTCCCAAAAAACATCAAGAAGTTGTTTCGCCGTTCCACTTCTGCGATGTGATTCAGTTACATACAACCATTCAAGAACTGCTGTATCCGCATCGATTTTCATCTGAAGAAGGCCAATATATACTTTTTTCCCTGAATCATTATAGTGTGCTGCAACAGTATGGGTTCCTATATCCTTTATACGACTCAAAACAGAAATTGGCGCCAACGCAACCAGGCGCTTCACATCTTTGTATGTCACTTCCTGTACTTCTATATCCATACTATAACCAATCCTCCTAAACAGAGTTTATAAAAACACAAAACACCCATGAGGCTCTTTTACTATGTAAAAGTCCCCTGGGTGTCAATTATCTCAAGTATTCTTATGTTCCTTAATCTACCTTTTTATGCCCTTAAATGTTTCCGGGCTGATTATATGCTCAATCCTACAGGCATCGGTTTCTGCTATATCAGCATTCACCCCTGCCGTCATCATCAAGAAGGTCGTTAGATTCGTATGCTTTACATAAACCTT
>JAEEGL010054938.1_pt1 | contig 26628 bp, 39 predicted proteins | sample 9134231 | NCBI WGS metagenome assembly JAEEGL01 (sample SAMN16246548, study PRJNA631951) | gut metagenome | biome: gut microbiome; feature: rumen; material: fiber-attached | host: Bos | place: Iran: Karaj | collected 2018-10 | reverse complement strand
GTCAACTGAGGACTAAGTATTGTTATCCTTTTTTTCATACGGAGCAATGCTATAAACCATAAAATTCGGTGTGCCATTCTACATAGATTTAACATACATTAAACCTTCATTCAAACAAAGCGCAACCGAAAGACCACTATTCATTGGAACATTAGCTACTTCCAATGAACTACCAATCAAATACACATTCCCATGGGGTTGGAGAAAGAAAGCATTTGGTTGGTACGATACAGGCATACCTGTATTATAGCCATAATTTGCTGCCATATTTAATTGTCCTCCCTTTTGTCTTACATTATTAAGTAGGAATAATGTAATGGGAGTACATAAAATTGGAAATTTTAAGTTTTAACTATAAAAATCTAAAGTTCCCTAATTATTTACTATTGCAACTCTATATGGGACTAAAGTATTATTTTCAACTATATAAACTTTATAGGTATCTAAACCAGTTTCCTAGCTATTTACGACCCTAACCGTATTTAAATCAGCAATTTCTAATTCTAAAACAGCAGATTGAATGTAAAGAAGAACAATTTTCCCACCACTCATACCTCCGCCTGCGCTTAGACCATTAGCTAAAAAACTTTCTGGTACTTCATTTGTGTGACTAATATTAGAATCTATTAAAGAACCGGCCCAATTTGATAAAGTAGCTGTAGACGAACGATATTGTATATCATCCCCAGTTGGGCCAAAATCATATAATTTTGGTAATAATGACTCATTGCTTCCTATTATTTGCCATATCTCTAACGAACCACTTCCTTTCGTTACACCAAAACTCGCCTTTGTATCACGAGAAGCACTAGCAGTAAGGTACAATTTAATCGTTGGATTTAAATTAGTAAATTCCTATTTATTAATAGCTAGTAAGATATTTTTATAAATTTGATTATTAGTATTAACTAGCCAATCTGGTAATTTCATATTAATACCGTATCCATACTCCCAAGAACTACTAGAGCCAATTCTAATGCCATCATCATCTCTTATGTAATAACTTAAAGTTTGGTCTTGAGTATGTGATGAACTAGAGGTATTTGTCTAATAGCCACTAATAACTAAAGGAATATCATATGTTTTATTATGAGAACTAGTATCTGTAACAATCGTTATTGTAGCCGAAGTCACATCATATCTAGTAGATGGCTAATAAGTAACATATAAAATATATCCATATGGCTAAATGCCAAATTCTGTTAAATCAAATTGATAAGAGCCCGAAGAAGGAACTGCATCCTCTGATACTAATTCCACATAAGTAAAATCAGGAGTAGTCGTATCATTAATGTCTCCTAGTTCAAAAGGAGTACCAGGTTCAGCCTTTCCTGCCACAGTAATGAACATAGGACGATTATCTATATTCCCTTGATGTAATGCTAAAGTAAAATCTAAGGTAATACTAGTTACGGCCATAAACCGATTTACATTTGATGGCAGCTCATATATTAAACCAACTCCAGTTGTATAGTATGAATTATTACTACCAGTTGCTGATATACAGTTAGTTGAATAATGAGTGTCATATGAAATAAAAACAGGATGCCGTCTAACCGAACTAAAGTTATTTGTAGTATAACAAAAAATTCCTAAATTAGGGTTATTTCCAGTTGATGTAAAAGTATAAGTTCCCATAAGTTTACCTCATATTATACCTTTACCAATACTATATCACCAGCATGCGCATCACTAGGTACATCATCTTCAGTCGTAGTTAAAAATAATTTTCTCTAAGTAGTACTAGAGTCTAAAATTAATGCCTTGTTACCAACAGTTAAAGCACTAACATTGCCGCCAGATACCGCGAGATAATCTGTTGATGCTGCGGTAGCTATTGTACCTAATCCCAAATTTGCTCGCGCGCCTGCGGCATCAGTAGCATTAGTTCCACCCTAAGCTACCGGAAGTTTGTCCCACATTTGAACTGCGGAAGTACCATTACCTACTAAAATATAGTTCGCAATTAAAGTAGTCTGACCAGTTCCACCGCAATTAACTGGTAAAGTGCCAAATTGAGGTTTAGCATTTGTACCAGATGCATAAAAAGCGCCTTGTACAGTAGCCACAGTTTGTAATGCGCCGGTCGCAGTAGTAGAATTGCCTATTACAACTGCATTTACATTTGTAGTGGTTGTCAATCCAGTTCCACCCTAAGCTACAGGAAGTTTATCCCACATTTGAATTGCAGAAGTACCATTACCTATTAATATATAATTCTAAGTCAAAGAAGTTTGACCAGTTCCACCATGCGTGACTCCTAAAGTGCCTGTTATGCTACTTGCTGAAATTGACATCCCTGCGCCGCCTATACAAATAATAGCTGGGGTATCTTTACCATTATGTATATATAAACTATCTCCATCCCAACCTAACTCAAAAGGTAACAAATCATTCACGGTCGGTGCCGAAGAACCATGTCTTAACTATATTCTATTAGCCATTTTGCTAACCTCCAAATAAAAAACGCGCGAGGTATTAAATGGGGAGAGTCTTTAACTTTTGGAAAATACCTCGCGCAAATATTAAGTCCCTTACAGCTTAATAATTATTTAGTTTTCTTCAATATAAGGAATTAAAAGTTCCATTTCTTTAAAATCTAATTCTAAGCCTTCTAATTCATCTAGTGTAAATTTAGGAATATAAGATAATTGAGTTTCAATTTCGTTAAGCTCTTTTATCTTTTCCATACATTCACTATATTTATCCTCTTTAATCTTTACTCCCTACCCATCCTCAGTAAGAATGAATTCTCCATTTTCATCTCGTTGACCATAAGTATTAATAATTGACTAAAGAGTTTCATTAAAAAATTTACCTTCAGATTCTAATTGATTAAAAAAACGAGTGAATTTATAAAGTGTTTTTACTGGTATTTTTTTATCAATTATCTTATTACGTAATTGTAAAAAATTAAAAGTTTCAGCTAATTTCATACAAACTGCTCCTTACTATTATTTCTATATATATTATATCATATTTTTAGTAAAAAAGCAAATTTTAAGATTAATTACTATTCCAAGTTCCACAATCAATAACTAAGCCTTCGATAGTAAATTTATTAGAAACCCCATCAGGTAATTGTATATAATGAGAACCGTTATAAAAATAAATTTTATTTCTATTACCTATTTGATGAATTTCTAACACCTAATCAGAAATATTCGTTAATGGTGAGCTAGTATTTATCCCAAAGAAATTTTTCCCATATAATAAATTAGGAGTTTCTCTATAAAATGGTGAACCTAAATTCTTAAATATTAATGTACTTAATATAGGATTCCCAGTTGGCGTATATACATTATTTTCTATTTCAATTGTTTCAAAAGCAAGCGTTAAATTAACTTGTAAACCGATATATACTATATCACTATTCAATTGAACAGTATCAGAAAGATTTTCCTAATTTATACTAATAGAATTTGTGCCTGTTTTTGAAAAACTGCTACCAAGATTCTAATATTCTCCAGAAGGAGTCGCGCACTAAATATACTATAAAGTAATATTTGAGTAACCACCACTCTTAGGCCCAGCTCCATCTCCACCATAATCTCCAATAGTTCCATTTATTAAAAATTTATGCTCTTCTGCGTTTTCCGTAACTTCATTAATACTTGGTTTTATTTCAGAAGTCTAAATTCTTCTATATCTACAATTTTCAGCTGGTGAAAAATTATGACTTTGTCCATTACCCAAAGCTATCTAAACGTAAAAATCTACATTATAAGAACTAGTAATTACATTATTTATAGTATAAGATATTATTTTATTTGTTAAAGTCCAAGATGACGCGCTTCCAGTCCAATCGGTTAGATTATTATAAACAAATTCTTTCATTTCTTCCCAAGAGTCCGCGCCATGTTCCTTCTAATATAAGGTAAAAGTAATCTTCTATCTTGCATAACACTATATTCCAGAAATTTCAAAACCAATAGTTTGACTTTGAAATAATGAGTATCGCTACTCTCCTGCCGGTATTGTAGTAAATCTATTTTCACCAGTCTAAATTTTTAAAATAGCCTAGCCATTATTTCTAAAGCCTTCTACAAAGCTTATATTAAATTCACTTGTCTATTTAAAAGTTTCTTCAAAACCATTAGTAACAGTAAGTTCTATTGTTATTGGAAATGTACTATTTAAATCAGTCACACCAATTAAACTTTCCCAAGCACTTGGACTCTATTGCCCTATTAATGCGCTAAAAGTAACAACTCCATTATTAACACTAGCATTACCAATATTAATATTTAATGGATTATTAGTTCGGTAGATTAATTTTATACTATAATTATTCGTAATAGTCTCTGAAACATCATTTGCACTAATAAAAGCATTAGGCTAATTATCAAAAGCGCAAGTAAAAACCTAGTCTGTATATGGTCTTACCACATTACGAACTGGAGTTACAGTCACATAGTTTGGTTTTAAATTATTCGCCCTATAATAAGCATTAGTAACTTTAGTATTCTCACTATCATAATAATAATTACTATTACTAATTTCTGAGATTGTACCAGTATCATTCGTATTTAATTTATAAATAACATGAAAATAATACGAAGTGCCTCTTATGAAAATATCCTCTGGTAAAGATATATCTGTATAACCATTCTAATTATTAATATTAATACCTTCTGACGTAAAAACTCCATTATATGAAGTAGAATATTCTATTACTTTATCTATTATACCGGTATTAGTACCAGAATATTTAATTCTAATACCGTTTCTAAAATGATATTTATTAGTATTATCTAAATCATTATCAGAATTATTATTAATAATAGAACTTATTGTAGGCGCTGGCGCAATTACAAATATAACTTCATTATCTTCATTATCTCTACTATACCCAACGGCAGATTCACCTATATCATCAGTAATAGTTACTTTAAGTCTATAAGCAGTATTAAAATTAACTCCCATTAAAGTCACGTCTGTTTTAGATAACTATGGACTACTAGTATTAATAGATGAAGGAAGAGTGGCCCACCCATTTGGATCTAAACTAGTATTTATCTATTGAGTCTGAATTTCCCAAACATAAGTAAATGTAGCTCCACTGTACCCAGTGCTCTCAACCGCGCCGGTAATATTTTTAACATAATTTCTTTCAATATTGTTTATTGTAATTTTTGGTAAATAATTATCTTGTCCAGTCATGGTTACACGAGTTATCTAAGGAGCAGTATTTCTCATGAAATTTTGCTATGTATAAGAAGAACTATACTCTAATCCATCATAAGTCCAAAAATAAATAGTATTATTTTCAGAACTTATTGTTATTACACCATCATTGGGTAAATTACTTTTTGTACCACTAGTAGTAAAAGAATATTTTATACTTTTTCCCTATAATGGATCATCATTATCTGCGCCAGGATTAATAACAAAAGTTACATTAGTATTACCGGTTGATTTTAAACGAGTTTTATCAACAGAAATTATTGAAGGAGCTTCTGGTAGTGAATTTATTTTTCCATCAGAAATGTTCACTGTTGAATTAAATTCACTACCATACTCACCCAATGTAGTAATTGCTACATAAATAGTTTTCCCTCTATATACATTTGGATTTGGATAAGTTGTTGGTATCTAAAAGGTTACCGATCTACTACCATCCTATCCACTTACAGTTGGGCTAAGAGAAATTGTTTCAGGCTCTGCCCATACACCATCTTCTCCTAATTTATAGCAAACTGAATATCCTGCAATATTATTATTTATACCAGATGTCGCGCCACTCCACGATATTTCTAAATTTCCGCCAGGTGCAACAATACTGGTCATACTTATATTAGATGGATCTGGACTAACACAAGGAGTCGCATCAAGTTCATAAGAAATTTTTACGCTTGTTTCTTCACTATTTTCTTCATTTAAGACTAATATGCGCCTTGAATTACTAATACTATTACTAGGACAAGACAAAGTAATCCACCCTTGCTAATTATCTAAACAAGCTTTAAAAGAATTAGTTATATCTATGTCTTCAATTTCACTTGGCTCATCGCCATTATAACTAATTGTAAATTGATTATCGACAATTGCAGCAGTTGTACTGCCCACGGGTTTTAAATAACTTGTCTATTCAGAATTTGTAGCTGGCGCTAAAACTGCGGCTAAAAGATCGCCGTATAAAGCCGAGTATTTAAAACTTAATTTTGCATTATTTATATTAGAACTCTAAATTCCTTCTGGCAAAGTAAAATTAATTTTTAACTAGTAACCAGTGCCACTAGTAGTTTTATAACATGAAGCAGTGGCGTTCCATCCACTAGCAATTTGAGTAACATATTTAGTTGAAGTATGTTTTTCTACTCCACTAAAAGAGCGTCCAAACTGAATAACATTACCAATACTGCCTCCATTACCTGGACTTGGAGTTCCTACCGTTGCAGCAGACTCAGCGGCACTTCTTGCATGAGATATAGCATCCGCCCGGATCTCAGCAACGGAAGTTTTCGTTACTGTTGCGCCAGTAAGTGCCTAAGAATGCTAATAAGCAGTCAATGAATTTATAGTTACAAAATTTTCCATTTTATTTCTCCTTTATACTTAGCCTTTTACATAAAGACAATAGTATCCATTCTAAACTTTATAATTCAACTCCTATGTACGCTAACCCTAATTATTCTTAGTATATATAGACATTGAACCCTCATTTTCAACTAAACCACCGAAATTTTCAATTCCCTCATTTTTTATTATAATTCCGTGATTAGAATTATAAATTAAACTTAAAGAATTGTTCTAATCTATTCCAATTTTTGATCCAATAGAACCATCAATATTTTGATGACTTATTTCTTTTTCTTTAAAAATAGTAGTCCCACTCTAATACTAACTTCCGTTATAATTTACTTTATTATTAATATCATCAAAAGATATAAAATAGGATTTATTATGAACAAAACCACTAATATTAATATTTAAAGTTTCTTCATCAGCATCGTCATTAGGAACGTTTTCTTCATCTATGTCTCCACTCTTTTTATAAAATCCAATTCCACCTCTAGAAGTACTAGGAGTATTTGTATCATAAATTTTTAAACTGGGACCATCTTGATCATTGGTACCATAAATTACAGGAGCCTTAATAATAGTATGAGTAATAACAGAATCTGAAATAACACTTCCCTTAAATTCTCCATTCCTAGCAAAGATATTACCTTTATCTGTTATTATAAATGGCGCAATCTAAACATCTATGTCAGTATTGCTTGTCGCGCCACCCCAGAATATAATTTTGTTATTTAAATATTTAGTCTGTATTGCTGTACTTTGCGTCCCTTCATTCCAACTGTCATAAATAAAATCAACAGAATTAGTAGTATTAATACCAGCATAAATATTATTATCATTATCAACAGTAGTTAAACTACCATAAAGATAAACATTTTTTGCATATAAGCCATATCCAGAAATACCAGTTTTATTAAGAGTACTTAAATCTCCTAAAACTAACTAACCGTCAACACTATATTTAATATATCCGGTATCTGTTCCTTGCAAAGTGCCAAATGTCTACATTGACAATGCACGCCCTGGAAGTTCTCTAGTACTAACATCAGAATTTATACCAATTATTAAATCTGAATTGCTCTTCCCAAAAAGAGTAACCGTCTAATAACTACCATTTAATAAATTATTATAGTCATTACTTAATGCTCTTATTATAATTTTATTTTTATTAGTATTATCTACACCAATTACTTTAGCATATATAGTATTATTTTCTCCAGAAATTGAAACTATATATTCATCATTTTCATTATTCTCATCATTTTCATTATACTCTAATGATGAAAAATAACTACCAGCATTTTCTAATATAAATATTAAGTCACTATTATTATTATCAATAGGAATAATACCATTTTCTGCTATATTAAAGGTTGGTTTAAATATAAACGCACCACCCATAGTACGAGTATTCTATGTTACAAAAGTCGCCGCATTAATTACAGCAGCATTAATTACTCCAGCTTCTATCGTACCACTAAAAGTACCATCAGTTGCATTTATAGTACCAGTAAAGTCTCCATCTGTAGTAATTAATTTTCCAAAATTAGCAATTACTACATTATTATTATTTTTCTTAATATACCAATTATTACCTATTATATCTCCATTATTCTTTAACTAAAAATAAATATCATCTTCATAATAAGTTGTTCCAATTTCAAAACTATTTCCAATAAATGGTACATAATTATTATCAACTTTTATATAATAAGCCTTCTCTGGCTACGGTAACTAATCTTCTGTTACTTTTGGTAATGATAATTTTATCGCGCTATTATCTTTATTAATCCAACTGCCTCCATCCATAGTACCTTGACTTGGACTTAAAAGACTTAAATTACCAATATTTAAATATTTATCTACGCGTGCGCCGCTACCAATATTTATATTCTAAACACTAATAGAAGAAATATTACCGCCAAAAGTGGAACTTAATTTTAATCCTGTAGCTTCAATAGTATTTTCTGTAATAGTAAAACCACCTATATTACCACTGGTAGCAGTAATAGTACCGGTAAAAATACCATTACCATTAAAGGTGCCAGTTCCATTCATATAAAGCTAATTAGTATTTGGATCTATTTTAAATACTAAAGTAGAAACATTATTTCTTTTTGTATAAATTTCAAACGCACCATTAGTTATATTAAAGCCATTCGCGTTAAACTCTAATCCAGTCTATCCTATTACTGAGTTCCAACTGCCAGCATTAATAGAAAATTTCATCATTTCATCAGAAAGGCCTGGTTTTAATGAAATATATTTTTCAATATAATGCTATTTATTAAGAATATCAGTAATAACTCCGTAAATTATAATATCTGTACTATTTTCAGATTCTGCAAAGAAAGAACGTAGAGAAGCAATAATAGCAGCTTTTTCATCTGGGTCATTCCCAGCAAGATCCCCTATTAAGCTATTGTCTAATAATTTACTATATAATGTTGATATATCAAAATAATAACTAAATCCATCATCAGAATCATTTTCTATCTCGGTTTTAATATAAATATTATATTTATTAGAATCAATAATTTCATCTAAGTTATAACCAGCAATATTCACTTTTAAAACTACATTAGGCGTTTCAGGATCACTGGCATTGTATCTATTTATAGGCGTCTATTCTTTTAAATTAAAAACGTACATCTACAAATATCTAATTGAAAAATCATAAATTCTATTATCAAAAGTAGAGCCGTTCGCCATAAACTTCAAAACTTCTTCTACATCTGTCCTAATAGTGTATGATTCTGCATCATCACCTGGCGCGCCATCAATAACATAACTTAAAGTAATTCTGTCACTATAAGACTAATTATTTTTACTTACCTTAGCTTTTAAATAAGTAATTCCATTCTAATAATTAGATAAATTAAAATTATATTCATATGAACTAGATGTCCCAACTAATGTACTTACATCATCTAAAAGATTTGGATTGCTTGATAAATGCCATTCATAAGATACTGTTCCATCAAAAGCATGAGTAACTGTAAAAACATTTGAACTAGGAGTAGCAGCAGTACCATCATATTTAAATTCAATATTGCCTGGATTAATTCTTACACCAACCGTATTTACCAATTGAGTAATATCCATATTCCCAATATGACCACCAGTTGCATTAATTATACCAGCAATATCAACATTACTTGCCTTTAAAGAACCATCTGAATACAATACAAACCTATCATCTTGATCAGTAGTATTATATACACGCATTACTTTCCAAAGATTCCCGCTAACAGTTTCACCACGACCCAAATAAATACGTGGCTATCCATTCTAATTACTTTCATCTCCGATCCGCATAGCATCTTTAAGCCATAAAGTACCGTCCGACTATGTTGTTACAGTAGCATTTCCGCTACCATCATAAAGCGCGAGGCCATAAATATCTCTCCCTAAAGTATTTACGTCTCCATCACTCAAGAGCCCGAATTTTCCTCGAATGCGTTCTTGTTTTTGCTATTGTGCATCTATATATTGTTCAACTAAAGTAATATCATCTTCAGAATCAATACTTACGTATCCGTCTCTATGAATAGATTTAATAAATAATCCATCCCAAGTTAGACCAAAAATTGCATTATCTTTAACATCCTATACTGTCTAAAAATTAGTATTAGTTAAACCATTAATTCCATAAATACCAAATCTGTCGTGCGCGACATATTTAGATGGATCATAACTAATAATATTACCATTGCCGTCTTGACTAAAACCATAGGCTCTTAAGCCTAAACTATCCCATTTAAATGTAGGATATGCACCAGACATAATATTAATTTTATCAGCATCAATCTATCCAGCAGTTAAATAATTAGTATTTATACCATAACCACTAATTGCTACTCCCCAAGTATTGCCACCATCAGCACTAACTAATAAACCAGCACTAGCCAAACGAGTTATTTGCGCGGGGTTATTTAAATTAATTGCCTAAAGACCAGTTTCATCCCAAGTAATAGATTGATCTCGAGAATTAGAAATTACATACGCGCTATTAGCTAGTGAACGTTGCATCACAGGTTCACTTACTTCACCAGTACTTGTTATGGCACTTGCAGCTCTTCCATATTCACCACTATGATATTCTAGACTTTGTGTGGCCGCAGTAATACGCTGAAATAAATCTTCAAAATGTGATTTATAATTTTGGATTTTTAACTCATTTTTATCATTCTCATCTAAAAATTTACTTACTTCTGTAACTACTACCTATTCTCTAACAGGAGTACGTAAATTATCAACAATTTTATATCCAAAAAATTCTACATCTTCAACATAAGTTTTATGCGCGATTTCAAATTTATAAGGCTCATAACCTTCAAGCGCACTTAGATCTATGACACTAAAATTATAAGTTATTTTTGGATAAGCAGACTAATACAATACAGCAATGGCGTCAAAATAATATAAATCATCATCCATATAATTATCATCTGTCCATGAACCTTCTTGTATATATCTTGCATATTTTATTAAAAATTCTCTTTCTACTTCATCAGTAGCATTAGCAATAGTCTTTAACTAATCCTAAATACTATCATATTGAACCTGCGCCGCCTCTAAATCCGCGCCATAGCGCTCCATCTCTTGGCGTGCCTACTCTTTATTTGCCTCTTGAGTTACTATTTTTTGTAAAGTAGAAATAGTAAAATTATCATTAATATAATCTTCAGCGCCTAAATCCTCAATACGTCTACGCGCCGCACCATAAATATAAACTTCATCAGTAGAGCTGACGTTAGAGAAAGTGAGAGTTATATCTGAACCATCCGGAGTCTAGAAATAAGTACCAGTAGTATACTGCGCTGAAATTTCTTCATAGTATATAGCGCCATCCCTAAATTTAGTATTTTGGAATCTTACAAATTTACTACCAGATATATAATAATAAGTTTTAGTGTTATGATCTGGAACTGTGTCCTAAGTGGGAACTACAAAAAGTAGATCTCCGCTACTTACGCTAATAGATAAATTAGCATTACCTGAATTAATATAGTAAACTTCATTCGCATAAGATGGAATTGTAGAATCTTCTATTGTAAAATATTCTATATCTGCTGGAATTATAGAAGTACCAGTATTACTATTCTTTGCAAGCACCACTTTTATATAATCAACATTATCTGGTATAGTATAAGAAAAACTATTACCATTCATGGTTTCCCAAGAAGTCTGATTAACATAGGAGATATTTCCATCTTGCTGTCTAAAATTATCAATTAAAGCGTACTATATATTACCATTAAAAATATAAGTATGACCAGTTTTAACTCCTATAAAGTCTTTTGTACAAACACAATAAGGAGTATTAATAGTATTACCAGTACTGGTACTTACCGTCCCCTATTCTATTTCTCCAACTTCTAAAAAAGTTTGTCTATCAATCTGATTATAAAAATCTTCATAAATATAATGTGTATACTATACAATAGTTCCACTCTTAGGATCTTTCATCCTCTATAATTCTTTCTCTGCTTCATTATAAGTTAAACTAGCAACCTAATACTTAGAAGTTAAATCATTAATTGAATTTGCTAATGGCGCCGCACTATCAATTAAATCATTGCGTTCTTTATTTAATCGAGAGAGGCGAGGATATAAACCAATACTCCCATTATTTTCCAAATACAAGTCATTATTCATTGTACTTGGATTAATTAAACCCTAAGAAGTATAATAATCAAAATTATATATGAAATTTTCTTTTATGGGATTATCTTTCGCGCGTGCAATAGAGCAGAATCCATTATCAGCCTAATCACAAGTATTATCTTTTACAATAATCTTTGTAACTATCTATTCACTATCTAAAGTACGATTATTATCTTTTAAATTAATACCGTATTTAAATCCCGCATAATTATCAACCAAAATTTCCTTATAGAAGATAACTTTTTTTATTTGACGCTTGCGCGAAACCAATTCATAATATTTCTAATTTTTTAAAGCAGTTTGTTCTACTGGGGTAATATAACTTTTACTAATCCAATCATAGATATAATAACCGCTAGTGCTCGCGCCTTCTGCAAGATTTACTAAATTATAATAATCGAAATTCTCTACTTTAATTTGGCCATTCGCCTTATGCTCAATTTCAAATCTGACCCAACATTCAAAGGTCTCGCTTAATTCCTAAAGCAGATTAAATCTATTTGATTCTTTTGCTGTAATACTGCGAACTTTCTCGAACTCATTTTCACCACTACCATATAATGGTGTATATAACGTTGGATCTGGCTCACTAAATATATAATCTTCTTCAGAAAGCCGGCCTCTATTATCTAATGGATTATAGAAATGATATTTAGTTTCAACTCTTACATCCGGTAAATTCTATATAGGGTCGTCTGGCGCGATTACTACATCATTTTTTCCAACGACATACCTATAAAACTAAACATCTTTTATATAATAATCATTACTATCTGCCGCATTAGGAATAAAGAACATTCCTACATTTTCTTTGAGTTCGCGCCATGTAGCAGATTGTAAACATTCCATATCTACAATAATATAATTATTTTCAATAGTAGGAGTTATTCCATTAGAATCAAAATATACTATATCATTCTAAGAATCTTCGTCTATCTTAATATATTTTCTAACCTAAAATTTAAAAGGTAAAGTACTCGCAACATTAAATCCTTCATTATCTACTGTACCAAAATAGATTCTAAAGCGATATTTTTCACTCTTATCAAATTTATTAATGCGTGAATAATTCTAAATTATACCCTCGTTAACCAATCGCGCAGTCGTACTATTACCAAAATTAACTACTAAATATCCAGCACGCTCTAAATCTATATTATCAGTCTAAACACTAGGATAAACTATGTCATCAATAGATTTAGTTACGTTAGTTGCATCTGAATCATAAATACCCCAATAAGACGTACCGGAAAAATTAGTAGAATTATAAATATAATTCTATACCGTAGTAGAATCTATATATTCTGTAGTAGTATATCCATAATATTCTGTATCATCACGAGTATATTTTAGTACTGCGCGCTCAAGAACTGGATCATATGTACTAAGTTGTTTTTTTACATAGCGCCGACCACGATAATCTGAAACACCATAATTACTATTAATGAAATTTGGAATCTCATTTTCCCATGTTGCATTGTTTAAGAATAAATCAAATGTGCGTGTATTATTGCAATTAATTGTAATTCCATCTTCTAATAAATCCGGAGTACCATTACCAGTTACATATATAAACTAAAAATAATTAGATTCTTGCGTAGCAAAAGAAGTATAATAAATATAAATAATAGAATTTACTGGTACTTCAACCGTAGTTTCAGTTCCCCTAATTGTAGCCGTAAGCGCAGTATTGGTGATTGCTTTATATAACGCCTCATCATTGGTCTAATCTATTCTTTCTCGACCAATCTAACTAAGCTACCAGTCAGAACCGCGTAGAATTTCTTCACCAAGTTCCCACACAGTCCCCATATTATTCTCTAATTCAGTATCTAATTCAATATTATAACCAATTTTACCTAATTCATTTGCTGGAAGACCAGTACAAGTATAAGAATACTTATATTCTCTTCCCTTTTCATCATCTTTCTTTACAATAAAATCATGCCACTTATCTTCATAAAATAATTTAATCTTTCTTTCATCAACAACTAAATCAATAAAAGGATTTCGTACTATTTCTCCTTCTTCCTCATATTGATAATACATATCAAAAGTTAAAGTTTCTATACCATTGATATTTGTCTTAAATACTGGGTTACGTGCACGTCCAAATGAATCCATTGAATCAGAACCAATAATAGCTATGCATTCTTCTGTATAATACTAATAGTCTACTACAGTTAAATCATTTATATCCTAAGATTCAATATTTTCATTATTTGAGTTTTTGCCTACATATATTAATACATCTTTCCAAATAGAAATTTCATAAGGTTTTTTAATTATACTCATATTTTCTACCTCATATTAGAAGTAAAGATAATCATATTCTAAAATCGGAGTACTTCCGTTATAATCAATTGGAATAAAATACAAAGTCTTATTATCTTGATTCATGGGTATTTTAAACCAGCTTCCACTCTAAATATATTCGTTATATATATTCATAGTTCTCGCGCCATCTGCATTTAAACCTTCAATTAGATTATTGCATGAATTAAATAATAAATAACTGTCTTGACCCTTTGGAACAATAGTATTATTATTTAACATTAAAATATGATTTTCTAAATCGTTAGTCCCGTCACTAATTTTAATTCCACCAATAGTAGCATTAATGGGTATTTTAAATTTAAAATTGGTATCTAAATCTCCTGGATTATAAAGCTAAATTTTTCCATTATTAAAAGTATCATAATTCCCTTGAGCAGATAAAAGTCCTGCGCTTAAATTCCATTCTTCTTTATTATCATATTTATACCAATCCGGGCCAGTTCCTGCAACCCACTAATCTAAATATTTAAGATTATTAGGACAACGTGCGAATGGTTCATAACAAGTAAAAGTAAGTATACCTTCTCCCTTATAAACGCGTGGGCTGCCAAAACAAATATAATTATATTCAGGGCTACCTGTTACTTTAGCCTAATATACTTTATATGGCTCTTCATCAAAGGTTAAAGAATGAGATTTTTTATCTCCAAATAATCTTCGTATTTTTTTAAATTGCGCTTCTGTTACATCGTCAAATGCTATATTAATTGTTATAGGCCTTTGTGTGTAATAACTTCCAAAAAAATAGGTGCCATCACTACCGGGAGCCTAAACGGTCTTGTCTTGGATTGTAGGAAGTAACGCATCTGCATATCTATCAGATGAACTTACATGCACAATCCCCAATTCGGTAGAATGGACACCATTATATGAAAAAGATATAAAATCACCCTTAATAGGCATATGTCATTCCTCCTTTATCGCTTTTATATCTAATTACCGCTTTAACTCTATAAATAAAGTAGGGTTTTAAAAACCCTACTCTATTTATTTCGTTATATTAATTTATCGAAGTCGAGAAAGAGTATTTACATTACGATATGCTCCGTCTTGCGCTATACGGGCTTTTATGCGGTCAATTGCACGATCCACATCATAGTCACTACCTAGAGAATCAACTTGGACTTTTATATCATAGTAATTATCTCCGCCATTAAGCGACAATGCTCCTGCCTTACGTATCTCAGCTAAAGTATCTTTTAACTCGATGAAATTTTGAGTGTCACGAGCATTAAGAACAAGCTCTGGATGAGATTTAGAACCATCAAGCCAAGCCGGACCAGTGAAATCAGCAATGCCACCAGTCGCAAAGACTCCTTTAAATTTGCCGTTACGAATAAATCTATCATCAGCCTAATAGATAGAACTCCCAGCAGAACCCCCGGAAGAACCACCAGAAGCATAACCCTTAACGGCATTAGCTTTAGCATTGTGAACGACTATTCCATCCGCTAAGTAAGTATGGCATGTTTCAACTTCAATATTATAAGTAATATAATTATTTGGAATATTTATTTCATTAATTTCTAATACTTTTGCTTCACCAGAATAACTAATTACTATATCACCTACATTAAGCCAAGTTGCTTTAACTCCATGTTCATATAATGAATTTTCAAGATCTCTTGATTTCCATCCGTCTAAGGTAAAAATTGGGTGACCTGGGGTAATTCCGAGTATTACTCCATTTGATAATATAACTTCGATTACTCGCGGCGTATTATAATGCTAATAAGATTTAATAACTTTTCTTGACTCAAACTAATTAATATTTTCATTATAGGCTATTACAATATCACCAATTTTAATATCTTCAATATTTTTAGTAGTATAATCCGTCATTAAAATCTATGTACCAGCAACAAAGCAACCACCACCACTAATATGATTAGTACGTTTTTGTTCTGTAATATAAGAATAATGACATTTAGGGCATATATATTCCCATCTCTCATAAGCTTCATTAGATCTATCATACTTATTAAAGCTACAAGGCGTTGGCCCCCCTTCTTTTACTCTTTTTTCAGAACTAAGTAATGGTTGTCCCTAACGATAATATTTGTACCAAAGCTAAATTTTTTGATGATGCGAAGGACTGGAACCAGATACATGTTCATATGTATCTTTAAAATGATAATACTCATCATCTCCTTCATTATTATTATTAGAATTACCATCACCAGTATCTCCACCAGTATTTCCGCCAGTAGTATTAGTATAGTCTTCTTTTTTCTTCTTAGCTTCTCCTTCTGTTTCAAAAGTCCTATAAGCTCCATTATAATCCTAAAACACATCTTTATAAGTAACTGTAGACCCATCTGGATTTGTCACAACAACATTTCCGTCTTTATCAACAGTACCAGTTAAAGTCTAACCCGCAGTCTAAAACTCAACTTTACCGTCTTTATCAACTTTACCATACCCAACTAAATTACCATCTTCATCGGTAAATCTTACATTTCCGCCGCCAATATCTTCACCCGTGAACTTTTTACCGGAAGAATCCTCTAATTCAACCTGTCCATTCTCATTAAGCTCACCTTTTAACTTTTCACCAGCAGTAGTAAATGTAACTTCCGTACCTTTCTTTGTACCAATATCTTCAAGCTAACGCGTTAGTTCTAAATACGCAATACCTTGTGCAACCTAATCTAATAATTCATTAACCCAAGATTTTCTCTATTCTTCAGAAAGTTTATCCCAAGGTTCAGCAGACTTCAATAAGTTTTCTAATTCGCTACCATGTACTAATGTTCCAATTTCGTCAGTACCTTCGCTAATATATTTATATACTGTCTCCCAAAAAGCACCAGACTTCTCTTGCCAATCAAGAGATCTCTGCATTAAATCAATCTATTCTTGGCGTTGTTCTTGTGCTTCATCGTTCTATTTCTATAATTCACTAATCTTCTAATCAATTAAATTATCAGTATAATCTTGGCGCGCGTCGGCAAGCTCTTCTTGAAGTTTGGCAATCTCAAGCGTATTAGCATTAGAAGAATCCTATTGTAAATAAGCTAAACGCTTTTCTTTATCCGTCAAGTCTTCTTCTGTTTTTGCATTATCTCGCTGTTGACGCTATTTCTCCAAAGTTTCTTGCATAGAATCAAACAATTTCTAATTTGTTTCATTTATCGCTTTATCAACTTCAGTAAGCTCATCTATTTTATCTTGAATCTGCTTAATTAAAGCGTCACGAACACGCTCTTCTAAACTATCATACTGCTCTTTCCCGCGTTTTTTAATTTCTTGAACATTACTCTCAATTTCTTCGAGTTGTTCAATCATATCATCATATTTACCCTAGAAATCTTCTAACTTAGATAAATAATCTTTTACAGCGGAAGCGGTATCTTTATCCTCAATTTTTTGAACAGCATCCCAGTCAATCTCAATAGTTTGATCTGAATCATTCCACCAAGCGTAATTACCATATTCTTTATTTTCTTCAACTAAATCTAAAATCTACTATTTACGCTTCTAAGCTAAATCTTCTACTATTTTTCTACGTTCTTCTAATAAATCAAGCTGACGGGTTAGATTATCATAAATTTCTTTACCAGTCTTTCCTTCATTTTTAAGAAGCTATTCATAATCTTTTTCTAAAAGATTGCGAATACGAAGAAGCTCATTAATATCCTCAACTAAATTATAATATTTATCAAGGTCTAATTTAGCACCTTCAGTATCTTCTTTCTTCTTCTTCTTATTATTATTATTATTGTTATTATGATTACTCCAGTCGCCCTCTCCATCTTTCGAAGGATCGCTATAAGAAGGAACTACTTTCCCGCCTTTTGCCAATGAAGGAGTAACACCACGCCTAATTATGTCTTTGGTTTCATCAGCAGGAAATACCTAATCACCAGGAACCAAATTGGCAAATTCTGGTCCGTGTTTTCCAACAAGATATGCATAACCACCTTGCTTATTCCATATAAGTTCAGGGCCTTCTTCGCCAGTTAATGCAACACCAGGTTTAATTTTACGAGAACCAGAAGCATAGGACACATAACCGCCAGCAGCCCTACCAGGAGTAGACCCACCAGAATCTCCGCCAGATGTACCACCATCACCTGTTGGCAGTATAAAATGAGTTGGAATACCTTTTGACGGAATACTTACGTCATCAGCTACATCAGTATTAGTAGGTGCAGTAAATTCAGTAGGTATATCTATACCGTCTCCTAATCCCGCAGCGATTGCATTAGCCATAGCTTGACCTATCTAAGTCCACTACGCCTAATCTTCCTTTAATTTAATCTCTTGTTCTAATCCTTCAATAGAATCAGCCTAAACCTTTACATCCTAAATTTCCCATTCGCCGGTTCCTTTTCCGTTTTTATCTACTACTTCAACCGGCATTTTAACCGTTTTTTCAAAAACTCCGCCCTCAACACTACTTACTATATTATTAGCTAATGATTTAGCCTATCCCTCTGACATTTTATAATCAGAAATAAGCTTTTGAACCATTTTATCTGGATCAAATGTAGTGGCGCCATTTCCGTATATATCTTTTAAACTTGCAAAGTAAACATCAGAAAAACCCTTTCCTTTTGTCTATGTTTGAAATTCTTTAAATAAATTATCTCCAGTTAAAGGTTTTCCATCATCATCCTACCATTTAACTTCTACAGGTAGCGTTATACCTTTTTCATCCGCTCTTGCCTAAAGGTCGTCTCGAATTACATCTATATCTTTCCCAGTACTTGAAGCTAAAACCTATAATTCTTGTTCTGTCCAAATTTTCTAAGTAGAGGAATCTGTAATAAATTGATCTAAAGTTTTTTCATAACCTTTTTGATCCATAGCCTCTTTAAGACCGGGCATTTTACTCATAGCGGTAGTTAAAATAGTGGTAGCTATTTCTTCAGTTACGCCAAGGACTTTTTGTATATCAGCGACTGTATCATTAAAATCTCCCTCAGGAGTCCATTTAAAAATAAAACCTTCTTTATCTAACTAAGTAACCTAATTGCCAAGTTTCTCGGTTAATTCTTGCATTGCGCCAAGAGCATCATTATCTAAAAGACCCTTTATTCTATCAATATTAGCCTATAATGCAGACTTTCTACCAGCAGTATCTTTCTTAATAAAATTATCATAATCATCAAAAAATAGCTTATAATTATTTCTAAAAGTCTCGTTGCCAAAATCTAAATTCTCTAATGATTTTTCTAACTCTTCAACTTTACCTTGCATAAAGTCAAGAGCTTTTCCATAATCTCTACCAGTATCAAACTCGTCTAATTTTTTAAAGAAGGCATCAACAGCATTATTAGCTAAATTCGTAGCATTTAACGCCTCAAGCACAGAAGACGTTATTCCGTCCATACTTGCTTCGCCCTTTCCAACCGCAGTAAACGCGCGAGCAAGACTCTAAGCACTTATATGTGCTTCATTCATCAAAGTTTTTAAATCACTACAACTTTCAGCTAACTCATTTATATTCTCAGCAGTTATTTCTTCATTATCTTCTATAAATTTTTCAAGATTCTCGCTTATTCCTTCATAGGCTTCAGAAGTCATAAAGACCTATGTAAGATAACCTTTATTTTTTAAAGTAGCTTCATTAGCGTCTTTTATCCTTAAAGCCATTTCTTGTAGTAATGGATTTGTATCATCTGCGGCAATAGAGTTTAATTTCTTTAAAGCCTAAATTGGATTATCTAAATTAAAAGACCCAAAGAAAGTATTCAAACTGTCTAATTCTTTATCAGAGTAATTAGGAATTTCATCTAAAAATTTAGTAAATCCTTCTCCTAAAGATTTTTCCGCAGCTTCTGAAAAATTAAGTACTTTTGCAATATTATCTGCACTCATTCCTAAAAACGTTTCCAAAGTACTACCTTTAACCCCTTTCTTCATGCCCATTGTCGCAATAGAGGCTAAATTAGTTTTTTGTAAAGTTTTTGCTAATTCAGCATTTTTCTTTATAGCTTCTTGAATTTTACTTATATCGCCGCCATATAAAATATTGGCAATTTCTTGTAACTTTTTACCACTTTCATCAAGGCCACTTATATACTAATCAATATTAGTACTTAATTCTATATCTACTTCGCCACTTAAAGCTCTAAAAATATCTTTGTATTCTTCTTTCTGCGCTAATTCAGTTATCTAATCAGTTTTTTTCTATTCTTCTTTCTAAGCCTACGAAGAAGCAACCGCCCGGGCAATATCCGCAGTCTTCATACTAGAATCCGCTTCTTGTCCATAGGCTTTTAAATATTCTTCCTACCAATGGGCGCGGCTACGAACCCAACTTCCCGTGCCACCTGACTATCTTTTAATTTCTTTTAAATACTAATCTTCATCAAAGGCCTCTGCCATAACTCCACTAACTAAATCGGCTACTTCTGCCCCTACTTTAGTAGAATCTACCATTCTAGCATATGCAGTTTGGGCGTAGGTTCTCATTAAATCTTTTTGTTGAGATTGTTTTAAGGCTAAATCACTATACTTAGTAATCTCAGCTTGAGTCATCTTATCAGTATAAGCAATACCGTTTTCGTCATAACGAGTAATAGTCTAATCGTTTATATTAGCCCCAACCCTTCTTGCCTATGCTTCATATACATTAGCCTATTTACCTGCCATCATGGCCTAAGCAAGACTAGACTGCGCGGCGGCATTACTGGCGCTCTTCGCGGCATCGTCTGCAACCTACTTCATATCAGCTTCATCAATAGTTAAAACTAAATCTCCAGTTTTGCTATCAAAAGAAGTCTTTAAATATTTAGCATAAGATTTATCTTTTTGGATTAAACCGTTAATATATTCATTTCTTTCTTGAATCGCTTTTTTCTTTCCAGCGACAGAAGTTGCGGTATCTACTGCTTCATTTTTTTGCTAATAGGTTTCATATGCTTCCTTTGTAGAAGTCTTAGCTTTCTCCGCATTTTCAGATACCTAATTCATGGCATCAGCCCATTTTTTAGCCTATTTCAGCTAACCTTCTGGACTGAAATGTTCCCAAAGCTTATAAGCTCCATACGCCGCCGCAGCCGCCGCAGCAACCGCGCCTAACGCCGTAGCCAATCCAGCTGCTGCCGTTACACCAGCACTACTAGTACCAAAACCAAGTAATTTACTTAATCCACCTGCAAATTTGGTACCAGCTAATTTCTAAGATACTCCGCCCAAAAGTTTACTATTACTTGCTTTAGTACCAATTTTTCCCAATAAGGATAAATTATTAAAAGCATCCCTTTGTAAATCAGTATCTGGTTGGTCAGTTAGCCCTATAGTCTATTGCTTAGCTAATGTGTAAGCTCCAAAAGCATTAGCTCGTTTTTCTCTTCGCTTAAGTATTGCTTCCTTATTAAATAAATTATTAAATAATCCACCAGTTCGAATAGTAGTTTTATTACCGTTATTAGTCACGACCTCCTTAGCTGCTTCACTACCAGGAGCTACCTTATCGCCAAGAAGCCAGCCACTAAGTATTCCCTTTTTAAATAAACTTTTTCCAAAAATAGTGCCGTTTAAAGCAGTACCAAGCGCCTTATCGACAAAACCACCGCCCATAAAAAGCTTTCTAACACCACTTAAAGCACTAATTGCAGCAGTCCATTTAAGAACAGAACCAACCCCATTCCCAAAAGCACTTGTAAGTTTATTAATTATCTATAACAATGTAGTAAGAGCATCAACAACTCCCTTTAATACTGCATTATTAGCCAATCCCATCGCAAACTCATCCCACGCATTCTTTAACCGCGCGAGTTTTGATTGCATAGAATCTTGAGTCTTTTCAAATTGTTTTTCAGAAGCACCATTACTATCATATGCCGCGCCAACCAATTCTTGAGTACGCTTATAATCCGCCATTAAAGCAATAAAACGTGACTGTTGACGTGAACCAGCGGCTTGGGTTGCGATATATCTCTATTGAATATTAGTGAGTGAATCCCACTTAGAAGCTAATTCCATGAAAATATCATCTAAGCCAACTTCACCCAAGAAATATTTATTTAAATCTATTCCAGCAGTACGAAGAGCCTAAGAAACTTTATTTACATCAATAACCTAGCCTTCTTCATCCTATCCTTTAAGCTAATCTGTATCTACTAATTTTTTAACTTCAGAAAAACGAGCAACCACTGTTTTTAACGCAGTACCGGCAGTTTCCGCAGATTCACGAGTCGTTTCAATAATCTGCGCCAAAAATGCCGCGGTTGTTTCAAATTCCATATTAGCGTTGTTAGCTAATGAAGCTACTTTAGTCATAGCAGTAGAAATTTCATCTACATTAGAAGCAGACATAGCCGCCAATTGTGAATATACATCATCTACTCGTTGAGCCTAAGTAGCATTTAATTCCATATTAAAGCCACGAAGAGCGTTCGTCATACGGTCAGTAGCATCTGCCGCATCAAGTCCCGCAATACGCGCCATCTTTAAAGTTTCAGTAGAAAGCGCAGCAGCCTATTCAGTATTTAAGCCCTATTGATAGTATAATGTCGCACTTTCATAGGCTTCTTTAGTTGTAACACCTAATTGATTCGCACGCTTTGTATACTCCGGCAGCTATTTCCACATATCTTTAATAGTGTAATCTGTAACTACCGCAGTTTCAGTCATTGCTTTATCGAGCTCTTTTACTGTATTAAAAGAACTACGAATCGCACGCTTAACAAGGTTAATAGCATTAGCAAGACCAAAGAAATATTGAATACGACTTTTAATATGCTCTATTTCTCTTACCTATTGCTCTGCTCTAAGAACCTATTCGCCAGTCTAAGCAAATTTATTATTTATTTTATCTAAATCATTGGCTAATTGCCCATTAGAAAGAGAATTATTAAAACTTTCTAAATCTTGTTTAGCTTGAGCTATTTTATCTCCGCCAATAGACTCTATTTTTTGTTTTATATTTTCTAATCCCTATTCGGTATTTTGCATATCTTTAACGAAGTCATCGCCGAACAAGTTTCGTAAATTTTCTTTTAATTTATCAAAAGCAGCGGTATCTTTGCCAGCTTTAAAGAAATCATCAAATGCGGTCTAGGCTTGTTTAAGATCAGCTTCAGTTTTAGAGATAGCATTTTGTAAATCAGCAATTTTACTTTCAATTTCGTTCTTCTTACCTTCTAAAGCTGTTACATCAGCAGTTTTACCTGTAGCTATTTTTTCTTTAGAATCAAATTCCTTTTGCTTCGCTTTTACTTCATTTGCTTTTGTTTCTAACTATTTATAAAGCCTCTATGCTTCTTCTATTTTTTGAGAAATACTTTTATTAAATAAACTCGCCGCAGCTTCATCAACACCGCCAAGGGCATTTTTCTATAAGTTATTAGCCTTTAAAAAATCTTCATATTGCGTAGTTTTATCTGCTAAAGATTTTTCAAGGCTAATTTTATCAGCCGGATCAATCTTTCCATTATTAATTGCTTTTTGTATTTTTACAATTTCACTATAATACTACTTCGCAATAGTTATTGCGCTAGAATCTATAAAACCTAAACTCTTTTTTGAAGCGCTAGAATCTATTTTGCCTTGAGCATCTTTAATTAACTTTTGAGTAGTAATATAATTTTCATACTAATTTCTTGCCTTGGTTTCTGCACTCTTTGCGGCAGTAAGATCTTTCTATGCCACAGCGCTTTCATTCTTAGCTTTAGTTTCCGCGCCCCTAGCTTTTGAAATTTCATTATTCCTACCGACATATTTATCTAATTCTTTCTATAAATCTGCTAAAGCTTTTTTCTAGTTTTCTAATGTTGTGGTTAAATTATCTTTTCTGCTAGTTAAAGAATCTTGCTCTTTCATTGCAGCTTTTACACTAGTCTAATAAGTCGACCATGCCTTTGCCGCAGATGAAAGCTAAGTTCCTAAACCTTCAAGTCGTTTTGCAAAATCAGTACCACCCAAACTAGAAATCTTTTTAGATTCTGTCTAAATGGCGTCAAAAAAGTCCATCACTTTCTTTCGCGCATTATCTAATTCTTTCTACTACGCTAAAGAAGTTATAGCTTTAGAGCTTTTTGTTTCTAATTCATCTAATGCCTTTTCTAATCCACCAAACAGATTAAACATCTATTTATTACCGGACTAGCTAAAATTCTTTCCGAATAATCTTTGTAATTCAGATAAAGCCTATCTTGCAGAACTAATATTCGCTCCAACATCAATAGTTACACTATATCTTTGTCCGCTCATACCTTTCTATACCTCACAAAATAAAAATCGACATTAACTATAAAGTTAATGCCGACTTAATTTTATATATCACTATCTATATCATCGTTAAGGAAGTACATTTCTATAACTCTAGAATTCGTACGACTATCCTCTGGGATAATTTTCGCTTGAATTCTTCCCACCACGGGATTCGCCTTCTCTCCTAAACTCATAGATAAGTCAGACATTAACTTTAATTTGGGAACAATTATTATTCCCGTATGTACTTGACCTGTTACGTCATCCTTAATCTTTGTTCTTCCTTCGAGTCGTAAATATCCTTTAATTAACCTTTGGCCAATATTTACAACACTTCCGCCATTTTCATATTCATAATTATAATCTAAAAGCAACTCTGTGTATGGTAACCTAAGCTAATATTTCTTATCTTCTAATTTTATTGGATAAACTCTTTCGCCAGTAGAAAGATTATAAACAAAAAATTTCCCAACCGGCACTTCAGAAGTATAAAAATAACCATCTTCGTTTACTTCTACTTCTTCTCTAATAGGAACTAAAATCTTTTCCCCTTCCTAAAAATTAATTAACTTAGAATTACTTAAAAGTGCGAACTACGTTTTAGAAAAAATACCTCTTTCCATTAAAAAATTAACTTCTTTCGTAGTCTCCCACCATACATGCGCGCGATCATCAAAACCGCCATGCGCGGTTACAAATCTTTTAATCTCTTGAAAATTTGAAATCTATATATTATCAAAGAAGCAAATAGTTTCTCCTTCTTCTATCTGTCTTCCACCAATCTCTATAGGATAAGTAGCTTTTAAGCTCACATCGTATAATTCTTTAATCCCAAATTCATCCAAAGCCATAATTATACTCCTTTAAAAAGAAAAGGTGGAGAATTCCTCCTCCACCTTATCAATTTCCTTAATTTTTTTATTCTACTTAGACGGGCGCTGTAAGGTCATACTGGATGAGCTTCATCATATCGCCATCTTCCGGACGGAGAACAGTAAGATTCATATTGAACACAGCTGGATCGCCTTCCGCTTCCAGAGTAATTGTATTCTCAGAGGTCATCTTGGCCTTAGGAATAATGAACTGGAAGAACTGGTCAGAACCATCAACATCAGAACGAGCATAAGTATCGCCCTGTACATAATAAGTACCAGGGAATGTATCGCCAGAAATGACAATTTCCTTGCCAACGCTAGGCACCCAGTAAGTAAACATAAACTTATGACCATCGTAGTTTTCACCACCCGTAGAAGGAGAAGTGATACCAGTAGTATATAACGCAGTCAGTTCAGAGAGAGTAAAAGCCTCATCAAGAACTTCGCCATCTTCGTCATAAAGCTTAGAAGTTACACTATTAGGACCAACAAATGCAACCTGATTGGTGAGCGCAACCTCACCAGTAGGAGCAGTAGATCCACCAAAGTATAACTTAACACGCTTACTACCTTCAGTAGCATCATAGATATCAGCAACAAAATAATCATTAACAGCCTTAACTTTCCCGCTGGACGCCGCGCCCATACGGATAACAGCAGTCTTCTGAATTAAAGAAGAGCCCTGGGACACAGTACCATTACCAAACATAATGGCCATTGACTTAGCAGAGAAAAGTGCGTCCTCAATGGATACTGTAATTTCCTTACCATAATCCCAAGTAACGAGTTTCGGATTGCCCTTACCACCGCGAGCATCAACAGTTTCCGCGGTCTGCTCAATGGTAGAAACCTTTAATGTATCAAGGTATAAAACGGGATCGCCACGAGTACCATCATTCTTAATCTTATAGAAAGTAACATCCGCGACCTCTTTAATACCATAACGGTCTAAAATACTTGCCATGTATAATAGCCTCCTAAATTATTTATCGTTATTTTTATTCATCCAATACTATACTTTAACTTTTTTACTATCTGCTCCTGCAAGTAGGCT
>JAEEGL013514309.1_pt1 | contig 26629 bp, 20 predicted proteins | sample 9134231 | NCBI WGS metagenome assembly JAEEGL01 (sample SAMN16246548, study PRJNA631951) | gut metagenome | biome: gut microbiome; feature: rumen; material: fiber-attached | host: Bos | place: Iran: Karaj | collected 2018-10 | reverse complement strand
CCAGCAGTTCTTTAGCCCGATCAATGCGGACTTTTTTCAGAAAATTCGAAAATGATACACCGGTCTCTCGTTTGAACAAGGTTCCCAGATACTCAGGTGTTACATTCAGTTTGTCACCTATGGTTTCAAGCGTAACGCCCTGCCTATAATTTTCAAGAACAAATCGTTTTGCCTTTTTTATGATAAGGTGCATATCTTCATCAACAGCAGCACCTTCTAACGTCGTGTACAGCTGTTCAGCAGCAGACTCAAGTTCTTCAGGCACTTTTGCATTCATTATCCAGTTCAAAAGCTGCTGCTGTTCAACACTTTTTGCACCGGCATTACCGACTTCTTTTGCCATGGCGATTACTACCCATAAAAAACGCACATAGCATTCTTTTATTTCCCGCGGAATATATAGACGCCCATTGCGGAAGCATCCATGGAACTCTGCTGTAATCTCTCGGACAAGATTCCACTGCCCCGCTGCTACAGCATTTTTAACTTTGGAATCAAGCAGAATGGGGTAAATACAGGAATCGGTCTGTACTTCCGTAATAGCGGGATAGGAAATAAGGCGACAGCTACTGAAAGAAAGATTCCAGTCCATATACGGATATAGTTCGTCAAAACCGGAAGCAAGATTTTCAAGATTGATTACCTGTATCATACCTATAGAAGCTCCCGGCGGTGGCGTTTTCGACACCTGTAACGAAATCCAGTTTTCAAGGTCTTCATACGCCATATACTTGTAAATAACAGCTGTTACAGCTTGTTTCGATTCACACTCGGCAAAACAATATTTCAACTCTTCTGCACTCTGATACGATGAAATTATATGTTTAAAGAGAGTTCGGGCACGGTTTTCTTTATGCCGGTATTCAGTTCCAAGATACAAACATACCAGTATAAAGCTTCCGTCTTTTTCAACCCCATAAGAATTGGAAAGATAGGATGTAATATCGTCAGAAAGCTCAATACGCCGATTCAGGATGTCAGAAAACATCTGCGTCAATGTGCCTATTTGTGCAGGCTTACGCTGTTTTTCCGACAGAGCTTGGGCTGTGACCGTTTTCATGGCCTGGGCAAAATCTGTATACGAAAGTGGTTTTAACAGATACTCGGTCACACCAAGTTTCATAGCACGGCGAGCATAATCAAATTCAGAATAGGCGCTCAGAACAATAACTTTAACAGGCAGTTTTTCCTGAGCTATCTGAGTAAGCATTTCAAGACCGTCCATTTCAGGCATACGGATATCGGTAATAACAATATCCGGTTTTACCCTACGGATAAGCTCAAGGCCCTGAATTCCATTTTCTGCCGTTCCCGCAATTTCATACTCATCACTGAGTTTTGCAGTCAGTTTTTCAAGACCTTCGCGAATTCTGAACTCATCTTCAACAATGACAACTTTCATTAAAACTAATTATACCATAGTATTTTAATATTAGCGCAGATCATTTTAAAAAATCAGAGGAGGTATAATATGAGTACTGCTAATTTTTCGAAAGCTGTTTTACTGTATCAAGAGGCAATCCGGTACAACGAGCAATCACTTCTTCTGGTACATTTTCTCTGAGAAAGTTCCGTGCCGCCTCAAGCTTGGCTTCTGAACGGCCGCGTTCTTCTCCGATGGCTATACCTTCTGATTTGGCAGCACTCATACTGGAGTTATAGTCACGTTCCATTATTTCCTGCCGGTACTGCGCCACCCACAAGTCCTGGTTCTCGCTTATCGAAGAAAGTGATTGTTTCGCATTCATAAGTCCTGCCCCATCTCGCTCAGTTTTTTGATAACCCCTGTCTTTTCGGGATTGTCAGCATCCTTCAGGAATATTGCCCAGTTTTCCAGAGCCGTGTTCTGTCCTATTCTGTCTTCAAGTCCGATGGCTTTGGGAAGCTCGATAAATATGACGTTCAGATTATCGGACAACGTCCTGTTGTCCTTTGTCCTCATCGCATACCGGCTCACAGGTTCGTTGCTTGTTTTGTCGTATACGAAATCCAGCACCGTTATCTGGTAAACCTTCGGAGCTTTTTCCCAGGTGTCGCCTTTCCTGAGATACGTTGTCTCAAGCCTGGCAACCTGATATTCAGCCCTCTTACCGTAGTCGTACTTCTGGTTGAACGCCATCATCTCAAGATTCGCCGGCTGACCGTCATCAAAGATACACAGAATGTCATAGCTTACACCGCGTTGTCCTACAAATGCCTCAGGTGCCTCATTCGCCGTAAGTTCCACACTCCTGATCTTCCGTTCCGTGGCTGCTTCAAGGAACGAATGGAGTGCATTCCGCGATTCTTCCGTAGGCTGAGTGAAAAGAGCCTTGAAAGTTGAATCTATGCGCGGATTAAGCAGCGCGCCCGTTTTCATCTGTGCGAGGTATTCTTCCTCGCTTAAAAATTTGCTTGTTGCTTTCATATTATTATATATTGTTTTAAAAAGCAAATTCTGCGCGGTTTAGGAGGAAAAAGTTGATAATTTTCTATAAATTTATCAGCGAAATTAAAAAACCTTATTTTATATGGATCCATTGAAGCTCAATGCCTCTCGTCATTGACGCTAAATGACGGTCGTCATCGACACTCAATGTAAGGATTCCATTGAGTCTCAATGGAATATGTTATGAGGATGATATGCACACAAATAATTACACAAAAAATAAAAAAGAACAGAATGAAAAGTGACACACTATATTTAGAGTCTGCTCCCATACGGGAACAGTTATGATTTACCACTGCATTATACCTGGCACAGTAATAAAATAAACCGCTTTATTTTTGATACAGCCCTGCAGATGACTGCACCTTCCGTGTCACACATCTTTCAGGCTCATCCTGAACCGGACAGGACTCAGCCAGCTGAGCCGTTCCTTGGGACGTTCCTTATTGTAAAACTCGATGAATGATTCCGTCGGTGTATGAGGTTTTCTTTGTACGCGTCCGCGTGTCATAGGATACTGCGGTCATATTACCTTCAAAATCCTTTTTACCTGCAAACTCTGCATTTTCATTGTAAGTGTAGTTCTGCGTTCCGTCAAATGAAACATCATTGTTATAAAAGAATCACTACGACTGTCCGGCTGCCTCAGCTTTGTGACCATCATTAATCTTCCAGTTTGTACAGACTAAACCCGGATAACCAGAACACGATGAAATATCTAATTCATACAACACTTAGTCAGTTATATATTCATCTAACGATGATTCTGTAATTTTAAATACTGATTCAACGCTGCCTGCAAAAATTCCTGTTATACCTGATTCTTTTTCGTAATACTGTTTTAATTAGACCAACATGTTTCTGTTATATTCGCTGGTTCTGCAAAAAACATTCCATACATACTGTCAGTTTCAAAATTACCAAGATAATTAAGGAATCCTGTATCTTTATAATACATTTTACTTCTTTTTGAGCGGTTGATAGATGTTTCTTTTGCTAGTTTTTCAACAAATTCAAAAAGTAAATCGTATTTGTTGATATAATCGTCGAGGGATTCAAATGAAGAATTCAATATTGATAGAATTCTATATATTTACAAAGGTATCACCTGCCGAAACGGAAGGTCGTTCAATAGCTACATAGAATTATATTGTTACAATATCTTTTGCTCCGACGAGTTTTTCCTGTAAGTCTGTTTTTCCCTGAAATAAAACACAAACCTCTAATTATTTCTCCGTCAAAATCAACATTCTCAATTCGCCCGTTTGCGGTAAATAAGATTTAATTATTTGCTCAAAAATTCCCAGCTGTTTGGGTAAAAATGCTAAGCTGGCTAGGCAAAATAGAATTTGTGGGTCCGCGCAAAGGTGGTCACCGGAAAATCATCAAAAACTGAAAAATGCAACTTAAGCTACGTTTATTACAACCAATTCGGCTTTTTTGGATTTTCCGTTACATATACAGGAAACAGACATATCAGGATGCAGAAAGACCAGTGATTCTTTTTGCGCAGAAAGCTGCTGGTCCGCAGTTGTTAATGTAACATCACCGGAAACAACAAAGATTGCAGTAAAATTTTGAGGATTGGTTTTTATTGTTGCCTTTCCGCTGATATTTATTTTTTCTATCCTAAAATAATCACAGGAAAAGACACTGTTAAAATCGTTTACCGGAACGGAATGTGTTGGTTTTATAACATCAAGGCATTTTTTTACGTGAACTTCACGGTTGCGCTTCCAATCATACAGTCTGTACGTGATGTCACAGGACTGCTGGACTTCCAGGATTCTCAAGCCGCCTTTTATTGCATGGACTGTTCCTGCAGGAACAAAAATCAAATCTCCTTTTTTTACAGGAGTTTCAAACAGATAGTCTTCTATTGTATCGTCACTTATTGCCTTTTTTAATGTTCCGTCATCACAGATACTTTTTAATCCGGTTATTAACTGTGTACCGGGCTTGGCATCAAGAATGTACCAACATTCTGTTTTACCTACAGAATTTTCATTCTTAAGTGCATACTCATCATCAGGATGAACCTGAACAGAAAGAGTCTCATAAGTCTGTAACACTTTGATAAGGAGCGGATATTTACCATCTGTTATTTTGCTTATCGGGTATGTTTTCCCGTCAATCGTATATGTTGATTCTTTATTTTCAATGTTTGAAACTATCCAGTTTTCATACCCCCAAACTTTTTCCGACACATAGGGGGAAAGCAAATTCATTTTCGACATCATAGTATCATAAATACAAAAGAATATTTTTTCAACCGCTTTTATCAGTCCGTAATCATCTGCAAAAAAGCCTTATCCGAGGGAAATCGTTTTTTTGCTTCTGCAATGATTTGGGCAACCTTTTCTGGATCTGAAGTTTTTAATTCTTCCACATAGTCAATAAAAAAGACCTTGAGATTATTTATCAAAACCTGATCATTTGGCATCAGTTTAAGACATTCAGCGGTTTTCAGTATGGCTTCTTCGTAGTTCTTTTTCTGATACAGCAGACCACATTCGCTTGTGGTAACACTCTTGAGCATCTTGTTCAAATCCGCAGCAGGAACAATCTTTGCTTCACGTTCCGCCGCAATCAAAGCATGTGCTTCTTCAAAAGACTGTTTTTTTATGAGTCCTGCAACACTATTATTTACTAGCATCCTGCGAAAACGGACATATTCGGGAGTTGTTTGTGTCCAACCATAATTCAGTGCAAGTTCAAGGTTTGCAAATCCCTGTTTGTAATCGCCAGTTTTTTCTGCATGATTAGCAATTGAAAGCAGAACGTTGTTCAACAGCGCATGCTTGTTTTGGTTTTCGGGACAAATCTGAATCCAACGCAGGGATTCTTCAAATTCATTCTTTTTGTTGTTTTCGGCGGACAAATAACCCGCCAGGTTGTACAATGCGGAATTATAGCTTTTGTCGCCTTCTTCATCACCACGCATGAGTTTGTACATGTAAGCAAGTTGCGCAGCCTCCATATACTTTTTTTTCTGTGTCAGCAATGAAATCCTGTTCTGCAGAACAAGCGAAAACATCTGCTTAGTATCAATATCACGGCGAAGATGATATTTTTGCGCATTAACATAAGTAAAGCCGGTCGTTTTGCTGAAATTTGCCTTGAATTCTTTTTTTGTTCCCGGATCAAAACCATAATAATTGGTTGTTTCAACATCCACCGACTTGTCGGAAAGGTCTACTTTGACCAGAACATGGTCGGTTGTTTCTACCGGCGTAAATTTCACATTATTCCGCGTAAGCAGAATGGAATACATAATTGAAGCGCTCACGCAGTCATAACGTTTGTAATCTTTCAGTTCCGAAGTTGTAAAACAAATTCTGTTGTATGCCTTAAAAAATACGGTATGAGTGGTTTGGTTTATAAAATCCGCAAGCCGGTATACAACTTCATCAGAATCAGTTTTGAGTTCATTCTTTGTAAATGATTCCAAAATCAAAGAATCAGCTTCCGCAGCTTTTTCCTTGTAGAAAGCGGTAAGTTCATCTTTTCTGCCGTAATCACCGCTTAAAACGATAAAATATTCAAACAGCTGATCATCAGTGAGATTTGCAAAATCAGAATTGATTACAGTCCGGTATTCTTCGGGAATCGCTTCTATCTGTGCGTATGTTTCTTCCAGAGTTTGAGCAAAAAATACAGATAAACACAAAAAATAAACTACAGAAAAAAGAAATCTTCTCATATCACTAATACAACAAAAAAAGGATGGAATGGTTTCGGATATTGACATTGAAAGTCAATCAGTCTAATTATTTTTTAATGGAATTATAATCTATGGATGATATGCAGTGGCAGGTTTTTACCTCCTTCAGAAATGAATTTAAAGATATAATAGAAAAATGGACATCATTTTTAAAAAATGAAGACGAATTCGGGCTTTTGCAGGAACTCCAGAAAAATGCGGCGGCTTCTGACAATACTCCGGCATATCCTCTTGAAACACCGATTGTGTATAATACTGCGCTTGATACTGTAACAAAAGACGATGAAATCAAACTTATTGTAGTAGGCGATAATCCTGGTAAAAACGAGCAGCTTGAAAAAAACCGGAAGTATCTTGTAGGACAGTCCGGTAAAATAGCCGAAAGTTTTTTTGCCCGTAACACTGAACTGGGCATTAATTTTAGGAAGAACGTCATTATTCTGAATAAAACCCCTGTACATACGGCAAAAACAAAAGAACTTGCTTTTTTACAAAGAGAAGAAAAAAAACTCGGTAAAAACGCAATCGTATCAGTTTTGGAGGAAAGCCAAAAGTGGATGGCAGAAAGAACCTGCCGGCTTCAGCAGGAACTGAATAAAACTGCCACAGACAACAACCATTGTGAAATATGGCTTGTCGGTTATTCGGAACTAAAGCCCAACGGCATTTTTGCGCCTTATGTGGAAAAGCTTGTACAAAACTGCACTGAACCGGAGAAAAACCCTGTTTATGTGTTCCAGCACTTTTCGATGAACCGGTTTTCAATTGATTTGGCTGATTTTATGAAATCACATACCGAACTATCATTGGAAGAAGCGATAAAAGCTCTGGGAACAAAACACCGGCACGAGATTTTAGGCTTTTGAGAAGTTTTCGGCTAAAAACTCTATCGCCTTTTTATAACCTTCAAAGCTATAACCGGCATATGTTTTTTTGCACGCCATTCCCGCATAAGAAAGCTTTCGGAATTCTTCCCTTTCGTTCACATTTGACAAATGCACTTCTACGGCAGGAATTGCAACAGCTTTGAGTGCGTCGAGAATTGCAACACTGGTATGCGTATAAGCCGCGGGATTTATGACGATACCGTCAAAAACCTTATAAGCCGCCTGAATTTTATCTACCAAAACCCCTTCATGGTTGCTCTGAAAAACTTCACACTCAATTTTTTTTTCCGCACAAACGGACTTTATGTAGTTTTCAAGGTCAGAATAAGTTTGTCTTCCGTATATGTCAGGTTCGCGGATTCCAAGCATATTCAGGTTAGGACCGTTTATGACAAGTATTTTCATTTGAAAACCTCCACAATTTCACCAGCCGCTGTTTCAGGTTTACCGTCATTTGAAACAACCAAATCCACAGCAGATTTGTAATAAGGATAGCGTTCCGCATACATTTTCTTTAACGTTTCAATGTCTTTTGAAAGCGGGCGGCCTTTTGTGCTGAGAGAATTTATATCCCGTTCAATAAATACAAAATATCCGTTCTGTCCCAGATTCTGCCGGTTTGTGTCCGAAATAACGGAACCGCCGCCGGTTGCTATAATTATTCCCGATTTTTTAGCCACTGTGCTTATAACAAGGCTTTCTTTTGCCCTGAAATACGGCTCGCCAAAATCGGCAAAAATCTGCGGGATAGGCTTTCCTTCCATTTTTTCAATTTCCGCATCAGTATCTACAACTTCCCTGCCAAGTTCTTTTGCAAGCAACTCAGCAATTGTAGATTTGCCACAGCCAGGCATCCCTACAAGAACAATGTTCTGCTTTTGGTGCCAGATTTTTTGGATAACCTGTTCTGTTTTTGAATCATCAATCGGGCATCCGGTAAACAGCTCGCACGCGCGTTTGCCCTGCGCAACCAGCATGGGAAGACCGCCTGATGCCCTCATTCCCAAAGATTCCGCCTGCTGCACAAGCCGGCTCTTAAGCGGATTGTAAACAACATCAAGAACCGCCTCACATTTGGGGAACTTCTTCAAATCCGTAATTTGGTTTGCGGTTTCAGGATATGTTCCGACCGGCGTTGTGTTTATTATTATTTCCGCATCAAAAAAATTGGAAAGATTGCTGTAGTTGTTTTCGCCCGTACGCGAAATAACAGTTATAAGACCTCCGAGGTCTTTTACAACGGTACAAACGGTAGAACTGGTTGCTCCGTTTCCAAAAACGAGGACTTTTTTGCCTTTAAAATCAACACAGGCTCTTTTTGAAAGATAAAGGAATCCGTCATAGTCAGTATTGTCACCGCGGAAAGTTCCGTCCGGCTGTGCTATTACCGTATTCACACAACCAATCCTCTCGGCTTTTGGAGATATATTGTCGCATAGCTTGCAGGCATCTTTTTTGTATGGAATCGTTACGTTAAAACCCGCATATTCTTTGCTGTCAAAAAAGTTTTCAAGCTGTTCAGGCTCAAGGTTTATAATTGAATAATCATAATCGGCAAAATATCCGTGTATGTCTTTTGAAAAACTGTAATTTATACTTCGTCCTATCAATCCGTATTTTTTCTGAAAAATCAAACCGTTCTGATAATCCCGGCTCAATTCAAACAGCGTTTTATACAGCTTCTGAACATAACCGGCAAGTTCCTGCGGTACTTTTTCGGAAAGGCGGGTAACTACTTCTTTTTCCCTTTCCTTATTAACTACTTCTATTTTGTTTTCTTTTTTATAATCAGCAATTTGTTTAGCTGTCCTCATTCTTTCTTCAAACAGCAACAAAAGCTTATCGTCAATGCGGTCAATTTGTGTACGCAGTTTTTCCAGTTCATTTTTACTCATTGTTCTCTCCCAACAGCAAATCATACAAAGCTACTGCCGCCGCTGACTCTATGCACGGAACAGCCCGCAATACAACGCACGGATCATGCCGACCTTTTATATTGAGTTTTGTGTCGACTTTTTTTGAAAGACTTACAGAATTCTGCTCTTTTGCGATTGACGGTGTCGGTTTGAATGCCGCTCTAAAAACCAGCGGAAGTCCTGACGTTAATCCGCCGAGAATGCCGCCGTGATTGTTTGTCCGTGTTTTTACAACATCGCCGTCATAATAAAACTCGTCATTGTTTTGTGAACCACGCAGTCTGGTGCACGCAAATCCGTTTCCGAACTCAATACCCTTTACTGCGGGAACGGCAAAAACGGCGGCGGAAATGCGGTTTTCAACACCGTCAAACATGGGATTACCGAGACCTACAGGGAGTCCTGTTACCGCACATTCAATTATGCCACCGACAGAATCCTGCTCTTTAAGTGCCAGCAGAACCTTTTCTTCCATTTTAGACCAGACAGTTTGATTTAAAAGCGGTTTCGGAGATTCATGTATCCGATCAAAGTCTTTTTCATTCACATTAACGGAATCAAAGCTCTCGTCGCGTACTCCAGCAATTTCCAAAATGTGAGCACCAATGTAAATATTCTTTTCGCGCAAAAGCTGAATACAGACCGCACCCGCAAAACAAAGAGGCGCGGTTAGCCTGCCTGAAAAATGACCACCGCCGCGAACATCATTAAATCCGTGGTGTTTTACAAAGGCAGGATAATCGGAATGTGCAGGACGGGGAACATCCCTTATTGAATCATAGTCAGAGGATTGTGTATTTGAATTGTCAAAAACAGCGCACAGAGGAGCACCGCATGTTATTCCATCAACCAAGCCGGAAAGAATATGAGGCTCATCGGTTTCCTTGCGCTTGGTAGAAACCGAGTCGTTTCCAGGAGCTCGACGGCGCATAAAAGAATTGACTTCTTCCAGATTGATTTTATGACCGGCAGGAATTCCGTCAATAACAACGCCGATATTCTGTGAGTGCGACTGCCCGAAAATAGAAATTTTAACGGTGTTACCGAACATCGATGACATTCAGGTTTCCTCCTAGTTTTTTAAAATCCTCAAAAAAAGCCGGATAAGATTTATTCACAGCCTGCGCATTTTTAATTGTTACATTTTGTTTACAAATCAAAGAGGCTACGGCGGCAGACATCACAATTCTATGGTCGTTAACGCTGTCCACCGTTCCACCGGTCAGAGTTCCGGTTCCATAAACACAAATACTGTCTTCCGTGCCTTCGGCTTTTCCGCCCAACGCTTTTATCATATCACAAGTTGAAAGAATTCGGTTACTTTCTTTTAAGCGAAGCCGCTGACAATCCGAAAAAACCGTCTTTGCTCTGCGCTGACAGGCTGCAACGGCCAAAACCGGTATCAAATCAGGTATTTCCTTTGCGCTGACAGTCAAATCCTTTGAAGATGAGAAGTTTTCCAGAATTTGTACTACAGCTTTATCACCTTGCACCGAATTCGCAGAAAGACCATCAACAGCAATATCTGCGCCCAAAAAGCGGGCTGCATACCAAAAAGCACTGTTTGACCAGTCACCTTCAACCTGATAGTTTTCGGGCGAAACGTAATGCTCGTTTCCACTGAACAAAAAGCCGTTATCCAGTCTTTCCGGTTCCATTCCGAATTTTTTCATTGTTTGAAGGGTAAGATTTATATAAGAAGAAGATTCCAAAGCAGAAGTTATTTTGATTTCACTCTTGCCGTTCAACAATGGCAACGCGAACAGCAAGCCCGAAATATACTGGGAACTTACGTTCCCCGGCAAAGAAAAGCAGCCGTTTTTCAACAATCCCTTAATGGAAATCGGCAGCAAATCTTTGTCTATTTCACAGCCGTTAAGCCGCATTACAGAACATATTTCTTCCATCGGCCTTTGAGGGAGTCTGCCCTTGCCTGTAAATGTAACAGACGGAACCAAAGCCGCTGCAACAGGAAAAAGAAAGCGTAACGTTGAGCCGCTTTCATTGCAGTCAAGGATACATTCTTCTGGAAGATGATTCCAAACCGGTTTTATCAGAAAACTAAAACCATCCCGTTTTATTTCCGCACCAAGAACTGACAAAACATGAGCAGTAGCTTCAATATCATCAGACATACTGCCGAGCTGAATGCGGCACGGCTTGTCGCCCAAAGCGGCACAAATCAATGCCCTGTGTGCATCGGATTTTGAAGATATGGCGTTAATGTGACCGGATAACTTACTTTTTGAAATTACTACATCCATTTTCAGGTTAAACCTTTTTCAAAAAAGGATTTTACAGCTTTAACATCATATTCCTTTAACAGGCATGAACCGATTTTTTGCGGCAGAACAAGGGTTATGACGTCGTTTTTTCGTTTTTTGTCCAAAACGGCAACAGAATAAATTTCATCTGAGGAGAACGAAGTTTCAACCGGGAGTCCGTTCTCTTTAAGAACGGTAACAATATCCTGCGCCGTTTGAGAAGAACAGATACCTTCTTTTGCACATGCGCGCGCAATTATGCTCATTCCGGTTGCTACGGCATAACCGTGCGGAATGGTGTAAGAGCTTATTTTTTCAATCGCATGGCCGACTGTATGCCCAAGATTAAGAACTTTGCGAATTCCGGCTTCTTTTTCATCTTCCTGAACAATCCGAGCTTTTATGGAAACACATTCCTCAATAACGGCAGGAATATCGGTTTTGCGGAGTCCTCCGCGGAACAGGTCAAAAAGCTGTGTACTTCCAAGAATTCCTGTTTTAACGGCCTCCGCAACTCCACACGCAAACTGCTCAGACGGCAAAGTTTCCAAAACATCGGGGTCGCAGATTACGCAGCGCGGCTGATAAAATGCACCGGCAAGGTTCTTTCCACCGGCAAGATTGCAGCCTGTTTTGCCGCCTACGGATGAATCGACCATTGCAAGAAGTGTAGTCGGTATTTGGATAAAGTCTATGCCCCGAAGGTAAATTGAAGCTGTAAAACCTGCCAAATCGCCGCTGATTCCACCGCCAAGTGCAACAATTAAATCCGTTCGTGTAAACTCATTTTCAGTGAGATAATTCAATGCCGCTTCTACTGTCTGCAAATTCTTGCGTTCTTCGCCGGATTCATATACAAAACGAAAAACCTTAAAACTTTCGTTTGCAAGCGATTTTTCAACTCTGTCGGCATAGAACGAAACCACGTTGTTATCTGTAAAAATAAGAGCTTTGCATGGTTTTACCACGGTTTTTGCGATTTTACCGGCTTCATCAAGAAGTCCGCCGGAAATTATTACATCGTAGGGTTTTGCACCGTGTGCTGGTACTTCTACCGGGATTCGCCTCATATACTCATATCACCTTTGTCTGCAAGTTCTTTGGCTTCCCGACCTTCTTTAAGCAGAGCTTTGAGTTTTTTTTCATCTCTGTTTTTTAAGGCTTTGCTGTATTCCTGCAGATTGGTGATCAATTCATCAAGCTCCATCCTAAGGTTATCCGCATTTTCCAGAAAAAGTTCAGTCCACATGCTTTCATTAAGGCGTGCAACACGGGTCATATCCTTGTAGCTTCCGGCAGAAAAACCGAGATGCTCCAATGCCGTCTTGCTCTTTATGAATGCGCTTGAAACCACATGCGCGAGCTGCGATGTGTAGGCAATGATTTTATCGTGTCGTTCGGGGTTTGTAATTTCAAAATTGGTAAAGCCCAACGAACCCCAGAATTTCTTTACCTGCTGCAAAGTTTCCAAATCAGTGTTCGGACTGGGTGTAAGAATGATTGACGCGTTTGAAAATAACTTGTGCTGCGCATTGTCAAAACCGGAGAATTCAATACCTGCCATAGGATGCGCACCGATAAAGATGAATCCGTTTTTCTTTGCCAGAGGGAACAGTTTTTTGCAGACAAAGTCCTTTATACCGCAGCAGTCCATTACAATAGTTTCTTTTTTTATCAGCGAAGCTTTCTGTTCAAGAAAATCAACACAGATTTGCGGATATGTGGCAATAATAATCATATCGCACAAGGGAATACGGTCATCCGAGAGAAAGCCGTCAATTGCATCAAGAAGCTTGGCTTTGCGGACGACCGGCTCTGATATATCATACCCCAGCACCGTGTGAGGTGTGGAATGTTTTATTGCTTTTGAAACAGAACCGCCGATAAGTCCAAGACCGACAACACCAATAGTCATATATTACCGCCTAGTACCTGCATGAATAAGGACGAAGAGCAAAACATGCTTTTGCAACATCGTCAAAAGCATCGGGCGTCAGAGACTGAGCACCGTCACATAATGCATGCTGCGGGTCATTGTGTACTTCTATCATAAGTCCGTCACAGCCGATTGCAGTTGCCGCGAGAGCAAGCGGTTTTACATAGTTTGAATAACCGCAGGCATGGCTTGGATCAATAACAACGGGAAGATGTGTATGTTTTTTAAGCACAGGAACAGCTGAAACATCCAGCGTATTGCGTGTTGCTGTTTCAAACGTTCTTATTCCTCGTTCACAGAGAATTACTTTTTCGTTTCCGCCGGCCATAATGTATTCGGCACTCATCAACAATTCCTGTATTGTGTTTGCAAGACCGCGCTTTAGTAGAATCGGTTTGCGTGTATGTCCAAGTTCCTTAAGCAGCTCAAAGTTCTGCATATTGCGTGCACCGACTTGAATAACATCAACTTCATCAAAAAGCGGAAGCTGCGAAAATTCCATAATTTCCGTAATAATCGGTAAACCGGTTGCTTCCTTTGCCTTTATAAGCAGCTCAATGCCGCTGCATCCCAAGCCCTGGAACGAATAAGGAGAAGTTCTCGGCTTGAATGCGCCGCCACGAAGCATTGTTGCACCGGCTTTTTTAACACGTTCCGCAATTTCAATAACCTGTTTTTCAGATTCAACGGAGCAAGGTCCGGCAATTATATTAAAAGTTCCGCCACCAAATTCAACGCCATCGGCAACCTTTATAACACTATCCTCGGGATGAAATTTTCTATTTGCGTTTTTATACGGTTCCTGAATCCGCTTTACATCTTCAACAATCGCAAGCGAGCGAATCAGGTCAATATCGACTGACGATGTATCACCGACCAATCCAAGGACCATATTGCTTTCACCTTCACTGATATGCAGTGTAACACCAAGACTTTTTAACCAATTTGTTAAGTTTTCAAACTGCTCTTTATCAGGATTTTTCTTTACTACAACAACCATAAGAACCTCTTTTGCCTGACATTTTATAGAAAAATGACGGCTAACACAATATGTTTTAACAAGCAAACACAATAAAAAAATCTTTGACCGGCGAATAGTCAGCCAAAGATTTTTTTTGAAAAAATATATTCTAAATTTTTCAGAAACAAATCAGACGTTAAACTTAAAGAATATTACGTCACCGTCCTGAACAACGTATTCTTTTCCTTCGATGCGGTATTTGCCGGCGGCTTTTATTTCCGCCTCAGAACCGTATTTTACCAAATCATCAAAGGTATATACTTCTGCCTTGATAAAGCCTTTTTCAAAGTCAGTGTGAATAACACCGGCGGCTTTCGGAGCAGTATCTCCGGCATGGATTGTCCATGCACGACATTCGTCTTCGCCGGCGGTGAGGAACGTACGTAAGCCCATCAGGTGATACGCAGCCCGCGCGAGAACCGCAAGACCGCTTTCCTTAAGACCAAGCTCGCCTAAAAATTCAGCGCGTTCTTCCGCACTGCCCATTTCGGCAAGTTCCGCTTCAAATTTACCGCAAATCACAACAACGTCAGAACCTTCTTCGTCAGCAATTTTTTTAACAACATCAATGTACTTGTTGCCATTCTTTACTCCGTCTTCATCTACGTTACAAACGTACATCTGTGGCTTCATCGTTATAAGATGACAGTCGTAGATTGCATCTTTTTCATCATCGGAAAGCTCAACAGAACGGGCGGGTTTGCCGTTTTCAAGAACAGGCTTTATCTTTGCAAGCGCACCCAGAACAACCGCCGCTTTTTTCTGCTCGTCTTTGCCCATAACACGGCTGGAACGCTCCGCTTTTTCAATTCGCTTGTTTACAGTGTCCAAATCTGCAAAAGCAAGCTCCATATTGATTGTCTCAATGTCATCAGCAGGATCTATCTTGTTGTTTACGTGAACAATATCGGGATTTTCAAAACATCGTACAACGTGCGCAATAACACCAACTTCGCGGATATTCGCAAGAAACTGGTTTCCCAGTCCCTCGCCTTTTGACGCACCCTTTACAAGCCCCGCAATATCTACAAATTCAACCGTTGCAGGAACTTTACGCTTTGTTGCGAATTTTTGCGCCAAGAAATCAAGTCTTGAATCCGGCAAATCAACAATGCCGATATTCGGGTTTATTGTACAAAAAGGATAGTTTGCCGCTTCTGCAGGTGCTGCCGTTAAAGCTGAAAAAATAGTTGATTTGCCAACATTCGGCAAACCGACGATACCACAATTAATAGCCATTTTATAGTCCTAAATAAAAGTTGGCTAATTATAATGATTTTTTTAAAAAGTAACAATAATACTAAACAGCCTGCTGAAAGCGCACAAAACTTTCTTCGGGAACGGGTTTGCCGAACAGGAATCCCTGTGCTTCGCGACACCCCAGCCTGATAAGCAGATCAGCTTGCTCGTTCGTTTCTATGCCTTCCGCAAGAATAATCATATTGAGTGAATCTGCAAGCTGTATTATTCCCGAAAGAATTTTTTTGCCCGAAACATCATCCTCTGCTCTGGTTATAAAGGCTTTGTCGATTTTCAGTACATCAGCCTTTATATCACGCAGCAGAACAAGCGAAGAATAGCCGGAACCAAAATCATCCACAGCTATTCTAAAACCGTAGTTTTTAAGCTTGCCGATTAGCTCATTAAGAACTTTTGTGTTCTCATACATTATGGTTTCGGTTATTTCCAACTCAATGTACTTTGGCGGAATCCGGTAATTTTCCACAGTGTTTATAAGAACATCGTAATATAGCGGATTCAGCAGCAGAACCTTGGACTGGTTTACAGATATCGGTATCGGCTCAATTCCTGAGTCTATCCAGCGGCGTATGGTTTGACAGGCTTTTTCAATCATGTACAAATCAATCTTGATAATAAAGCCGTTCTTTTCAAACAGCGGTATAAAATCACAAGGATAACGCTTTCCTTCCGTAGGACTTTCCCAGCGGACAAGAGCTTCCGCACCGACAAGCCGTTTGGAAAGCAGTTCAAATTTTGGCTGGAGGAACATCTTGAATTCACAGTTTTCAAATGCTTCCTGCATGGAGTTTTCGATAAGCTTTTGGCGGATAACCTGTTCGTGTTCCGACTGAAGATAGAATTCGCACGGAATGTTGTTTTTCTTTGCTCGGTTGTGAACCTGATTTGTTTTTTCAAAAATATGCACAGGCTCTTCAGTGACTTTTTGCATAGGATATATACCAAAAGTAAAATTCAGCACATACTGTGTACTTTCTTTGCTGAGAAGACGGTTTATTTCTTCAATGATGCTGTCTTTTTCTGCAATAATAGTATTTTTATCAGTATCAGACTTTATAATGATATAAAACAAATCATTCGCAGATCTACAAACCAAGCCGTCAATACCAATTACATTTTTAACAGCCTTGTGAACAATATATAAAAGCCTGTTGCCTGCCTGAAAACCGTACAACTCATTTATAACCCGGAATTCGTTTATGTCCATGCACATTGCAATAAAGCTTTTGCCCCTATTATTCTTGAAAAGAGGATTAAGCTTTTCCATAAAGCGTTTAAGCGTTATTCCGTTTGTAACCGTATCAAGATTCGAAGCCCTTGCAAATTCGTTACTGTGCTTTGCCTGTAAAAATACAAGAAAAGTAATGATACAGACAAAAGCAAATAAATTCATCAAGAAAGTAAAAGCTGTACCTTTTCTGATTTGTTTGAGTCTGCTTTTCAAAACAGATTCAGGAACAATAGTAGCCAGAACCCAGTCATTATATCCGGTAGGTACATATACCACATAGCGCAGCAAATCATGCAATCTATAAATTATACAGTTGCCGTTAAACCGCTTTATTACGTTATTGGAAGCATAAAGATTGATAAAAGAAGCGTTTTCAAATTCTGAAGGCCAGGTATTTGCAGTATGCGCAATAATAGTATTGGAGGTCTTTGAGGTTACAAGTGAATAACCGTGTCCGTCATAAGAAACCATCATAGCGCTGTTCAAATAATTTATATTTATAACGCCGCCCAAAACCGCAAAAATCTGTCCCAGCTTGTCATACAAAGGAATTGTACAGACGATTACAGTGTCATCACTAATGGGAGATTTTAACGGTTGGCTTACACAATTATCTCCTTGGATGGCATTTTCATAAAAATCGTAACCATTGTTATCATAAACATCCCCGTCACTTGCAATGGCAATTCCGTTATTTCTGTTTATGAACATAACTTCAAACGGCGATTTTTCAGTGAAAAGGTCAAGATCCTCCGAAATTTCAGAATCAGCGGTTGTATTCAGATAGTCAGAGGAATTGAGTCCTGTAATTACACGGGCACAAAGTTCCAGAGTATTGAACTGCAAATCAAAAATTCTTTTAAAACTAAAAAGCTGCTGACGATTTACTTCATTAATGGAATTGATAAAATTTTCTGTTAAAGCTTTCCGGGAATAACCTGCAAACCACAGCATACCACTGAACAGCAATACTCCGGCGAATAATGAAAAAATTAGGACTTGAGTTCTTTTTCTTCTAAACGATAACAGAAGTGACATACCGTAAAAAACTTTCCGTAAGATATACGAGTTATTGAGACTCACTACATATCAAAAGAAAACTTCCCCGTTAAATACACCAAAGTTTCTTTTTTCCCTTTACCGTTTTTAATTCTAATTCGAGTTTCTTAAATCGTCAATTAAAATAATCGACAAAACAATAAGCTTTACTGAAGCCGTGACAATGCGTTTCTTGCAGCGGTATATGATGAATCAAGACTTAGAGCACGCATATAAGCCTGTTTTGCACCTTCGCGATTTAAGGCTTCTTCTCTGACAGATCCAAGTCTGTACCACCACAAAGCCATACCAGGATCCTTGTATACAGCATAAGAATATGCAACATCAGCATGATTCGGTTTTTTACCAATTCGGTATATTTCACCAATGAAAAAATAAGCGGAAGAAATTCTGTCACCGTGAGGCAGGTTTGCAACATATTGCTCAAAGTATTTTAATGATTCAGAATAATTCTTGAGATAAAAATAGGCTTCACCTATATTTTCAATGATTCTGTACTCCGAAGGATTTATTTTCAGAGCTTTTTTGGAGTATTCCAACGACTTTTGATAATCGCCCATGCGGAAAAGCGACCAGCATAAAACCACATAAGACTCCATATTGCGTGAGTTTTCCTGCAATTCCGCAAGACAAATCTCCGACGCTTCCTTAAATTTGTCATAAGCAGCATCGGTTCTTCCTGAAGATTCAAAAGATCTGCCGGCTCTATAGGCAGAAAGCGCATCAGGATGCTCCTGTGCCGACAAAAATGGAATAAAACAAACGAACAATATTAGTATGCAACCGATCCTTTTCATCGTTTTCAAGATAGCACAAAAAGAAGTTGAAAACAAGTTGTCTGCAGAATTGCAAACTGAACAACACAGTGATATAGTTTAAATACAGTCAATTCAGGAGGATATAAAATGAAAGTCTTGGTTTTGCTTGCAGAAGGCTTTGAAGAAATAGAAGCACTCACACCCGTTGATTATATAAGAAGAGCAGGTGCAGATGTTACACTTGCCGCTATAAATAAGAAGGATGAAAGTTCCAAAAAAGTAACCGGTTCACATAAAATAATAATAGAAGCAGACTGCCGGATTGCAGATATAAATGCATCAGAATTTGATATGGTTATTTGTCCGGGAGGGATGCCAGGCTCTTCTAATATCACAGCCAGCGCAAAAGCTGCCGATGCAATCAGGACGATACACAGCAAAAATGGTTTTGTAGCCGCAATATGTGCAGCTCCTGTTGTAGTTCTTGCTCCGTTGGGTTTGTTGAAAGGAAAGAAATTTACCTGTTACCCCGGTATGGAAAACGATATTGAGCAATTTGCAGGTTCAAACTGGAAAGAACTGACAGCCGGAGCCTCGCATTCCAAAGACAGAGTTGTACAGGACGGAAAAACAATCACGGCAGGAGGTCCTGGAGTTGCAGAAGAATTTGCGCTTAAACTGGTTGAAGTTCTTTTTGGCAGGGATAAAGCAGAAAGCTTGCGAAAAGGCATAGTTGCAAGATAATAACAAAAGCTGTTTTAAAAAGAAAAAAGACCGCTAAAGGAGGAAAGAAAACGCGGTCTTTTTTTTATTGCTGTTTGTGATTCTTAATATAGTAGTTTTGTGTTTGTATGTCAATACGTTTTTTACAGTTTTTTACGGTTCTTTGCTTTTTTTTGCAAATATTTCGTAAAATCAGACAATTCCGCAAAAATCCATAATTGTGCTATAGCCTTTTCTCTGCATAAAGTTTTTTATTCCGTCTATAATTTCCAGCATGCAATACGGATTTGAAAAAGTTGCCGTTCCAACCTGAACCGCACTTGCACCTACCATAATGAATTCTACCGCATCCTGCCAGCATGAGATTCCCCCCAAACCGATTACAGGAATTCTTTTTTCTGCCGGAAGTGTACACATCGCAGCTGTCACATCATGCACTATTCTCAACGCAATCGGTTTTACGGCAGGACCGGAAAAACCGGCGGTAACGTTGTCAAAAACAGGCTTACCGGTTTCAATGTTAACAGCCATAGCCTTAAAAGTGTTTACAAGACTTATCGCGTCGGCTCCGGCTTCTTTTACAGCAAAAGCAACTTTTACCACATCAGGGGCATTAGGTGTAAGTTTTACGACCAGTGGTTTTGCCGTAACATGACGAACCGCGTCCGTTACAGAGGCGGCAGTTTCAGGTTCAAGCCCGAATCCCATTCCGCCCGCCTTTACGTTGGGGCACGAGATGTTGAGTTCTATCATGGGAACAGCTGTCTTATCAAGAAGCTTGGCACCTTCAACATAAGTTTCAATTGATGAACCTGAAAGATTAGCTATAACCACAGGCTTGAGTGCAAGCATTTCAGGCAACTCATGTTCGATAAAATGTGGAATTCCGGGATTTTCAAGCCCGATGGAGTTTATAAGACCGGACGAAGTTTCATAAAGGCGGATGCCATCATTCCCGGCTTTAGGCTCAAGAGTCAGGCCTTTTGAACAAATTCCGCCAAGTCGGTTTACGTCGATAATACCGGCATATTCTTTTCCGTAACCAAAAGTTCCTGATGCGGCTATGACTGGATTTGCGAATTTTACACCTGCTATTTCAACGGAAAGATTCGGGTTTGCACTCATTTTCTTTCTCCAAAAACTATTTCATCACCGCTAAAAACAGGTCCGTCTTTGCAGCATCTTTTGTTTCCTGCCGTTGTCTTAACGGTACAGCCGAGACATGCTCCAAGCCCGCATGCCATTCGTGCTTCCAAGCTTAAAAAGCACGGAACGCCGGCTGCCCTGCATGTTTTTTGAACATACTTGAGCATCGGCTCAGGACCGCATGCGTAGACGGCAGCATATTCAGCCGCGTCTTTTTCGGAAAAGATTGCGGGCAGCATACCCTTAACGCCGCAGGAACCGTCATCAGTGCTGATAGAAACGCTCTCCGGTTTTATATAGTCCAAACCGTATGTGCCGTGCTTAAAACAGGCAAAAAAGTCATAGCTGCCGTCTGCAAGAGATTGGGCAAAACCTGCGACAGGCGCAACTCCAATCCCGCCGCCTACAAGAGCGGTTTTGCGTCCGCACGAATTCTGTTTTGTAAAGCCATTTCCAAGAGGTCCGATAATTTTAATTGCAGTTTCGGACCGAGCCGTACACAATTCTTCCGTTCCACGTCCTTTTTTTAATATGAGAAACTCAACACGGACAGAACCGGCGGATGTTTTATAACTCCTGTAAACGCTGATCGGTCGGCTTAAATAAACATCTGACGGTACAGTTTTAAGCATATAAAACTGACCCGGATTCGGCAGGTTCTGAAATTCTTCGTTCAGTTCCGTATCAACCAAATAAATGGATTCCTGTATTTGTTTTGAAGAAATGATTTTTCCTTTTCCTGCAACAGGAACACTCTGTTCAGTACACATCTTTTTCGGTTCCCTACAGTGCTGCCTTTGCCGCAAGCAATTCCTGCTTTGTTTTTTCCGCGGCACTCACGGCAGCAGACACAATATCGTCCATTGTAAGCTTTGATTTGCTGCGTTTTTCTTCCAAGGCAGGTTCTTTTTTCCAAGCGAGCAGAATACCGCGAGAAGAATTGACTGTACCCCCCGCTTTATCCAAGAGCGTTGCCGCAATTCGTGCCTGTCCTCCCTGTGCTCCGTAGCCCGGAATCAGGAAAAACACATTCGGATATTCTTCCCTAAGTTTTTTTGCGTCTTCTTCGGCGGTACAACCAACAACGGCGCCAACAGGCGAACACCCACAGTCAGGATAAAGTGCTGAAAACTGTTTTTCAAGCCGGTTAAGCTCTGCACCGACTTGATCAAGCAAAAGTCCTCCCTGCTTAAGTTCCTGTTTTTCTATGTTTTCACGGCCGGGATTAGATGTGCAGAGCAGAACAAACAGTCCTTTGCCCGCCTTGGAACACCAATCCGTAAACGGTTCAAGAGTATCAAATCCCATGTACGGATTGACCGTTATTATATCAGTTTCAAAATCACCGGAAAAATGAGCGCGTGCATACGCTTTTGCGGTATCCGCAATATCGCCGCGTTTTATATCGGAAATAACAGGGAAACCTGCTTTTTTTACAGCTTTTACTGTTTGAGCATAAACGTTCAAGCCGGCAAGCCCCATAGCTTCGTAATAAGCAATCTGTATTTTAAAGCAGCCCGCAAAATCCCTTATATTTTCAATAATTCCAAGATTGTATGCCAGAACGGCTTCTGATGGTGTTTTAAATTCAGAAAGGATTTCAGGCGGGAGATATGATGGATCGGTATCCAAGCCAACACAAAGAGGTCCGTTTTTAAGGCAGCTTTCACGGAGCAGCTGCATATTGTGTTTTGTCATGGATTCAGTATAAAGAAAACTATACTATATGTGCAAGAAGTTCCTTAATATTGCTGATTACTATATCAGGGTTTTCAGCCTGCATTTTTTGTGTATTGCCAAGCCCGTACAAAAAGCCGCATGTTTTTGCGCCGTAGCTGTGTCCGGCTTTTATATCCTGCGCCGAATCGCCTATCATAAGAACTTCAGAGGGTTTTGTTATCTTTGAAAAATAGTCGTTACCTGCATTGCATTGATTTATCTGTCTTACAGCAAGCGCAATTCCCTCAGGATCCGGCTTCATTGCTTTCAGCTGTTCAGGGCCGACTACCGTGTCAAAATAATACTCCAAATCAAAGTAATCAAGAATTTCTTCCGTAATCTTTTTGGGTTTGTTAGACACTACAGCAGCACGTTTGCCGAGCATATACAAAGTTTCCAGAACTTCGGGCACATACTGATAAACAGTCGTTTTTTCCGTTGCATGGTTATAATAATAAGTCTGATACCAGCTGACCATTTCTTCCAGTTTTTCTACAGAAATTTCAGAAAATGAATTTTTATTGCTCATCCTCACAGCGCGCAGAACAAGATTACGAACTCCGTCACCGATAAATTCCGTAACTGTTTGTTCTTCCAGCGGATGTAATTTAAAGCGTACAAGCATTGCGTTTATTGCATCCGCAATATCCGCCGCAGAATTTATAATTACACCGTCAAAATCAAAAAGAACCGCATTTACATCAAAAGCCGCATGTTTTTCTGTTTTTTTCTGCACACTTTCTGTTTTCCACATCATCACTTTCCTTGCGAAAACTTTCCGTTTTCCTTAAAAATTGAACCAGGTATCCGTTTTATGGAATTTGCTCTGCCAATAGAATACTGCACACTTTTTTTATCGGGTTCAACAACAAGTTTCATTATTGCGTCACCTTCTTTTTTTTCGATTGAAACAGGAGTTCCCAAAATTACGGCACTATCATCCTCATACACCAGTTCCACCATACTGTGGGAAGAAAGCGCATGCTCGGCGATATGTACTTTTCCCTGAAAATCCATTCCACCGGCTTCTATCCGCTCAAACCGGACTGAATCACCGCGCAGCTGAACAGGAGAAAGCACAACCTTGCGCCTTATTCTGGACAAAAGACCTTCTTTTTGTTCTTCGGTAAAATCTTTTTTTTCAAGTTCCTGTGAAAGCTCAGAAAAAAACTTTTCCTTTTCCGCATCATCAGAACATGGCTGAACAAAATCATTTGTGCTTGGAAAAATGTTTTCATCCGCCTTCAACGATAAAAACGGCAGAGCAGAGACGACCCTTTCTTTTTTATTTGCCGTTCCAATATAATCAAATCCACGGTTTTTCAAAATTCCGGCGGCATCTTCTCTCATATCTATGTTCAAAAGATATATACCATCTGCAAGCTTGCAGGCAATTAAATCGGCAAACGAAGAGCTTTTTTCTATAAAACCGGCTTTATCTTTTGAAACTTTAAGAACATAGCCTTTGTAAAGCATAATGGACTGATAGGAAGAAAACCAGTCATCTATGGAATAAAGCATATTTTGTGACAGTCCGTGAGATGAAAAGCCGTTAAGCGTCTTTACAATTGTTTCTGCGCTGATTCCGGCATCAAAAGCCCTGTAGCATGATTCGCGGGTCAATTCGTAAAAAGAGACCGTATCATACGAAACAATTTTGAGAAAACAGGCAGGAGAAAGCAAATCTCTGAGAGGAACACCCGGTAACAGAGTGAGAGTATAATCAGGATTTATTGCCAGTAGATTCTCTCCTGCGGGGGACTCAGAACTGCGGTTTGCAAAATAAACACCATCCTTTTCCGTAATCAGCCCGAATCGAATCATATTTTCAATCAGAGCCAAAGTGTTTATTTCATCATCAGAAGTACCATTATCACTCAATGCATTATAGAGCTTGCTTTTTTTTAGGGAAAAGCTACCTGAAGTCTTTTCCATTAAAAGAAGTGCACAGCGGGTCAGAGTCGGCTTTAAAAAACCGCCTTCAGGAATGGCTACAAGAATATTTAAAACAAGTTTTGTATACAAAGCCTGTAATGAGCGCGCAAAACGTCCGCAGGATGCAACACAGATATACGCGCGCTGCTCCTGCTCTGAAAGTTCGGCAAATTTTTCCCATTTTTGCGCCTCGGGTACAAGTCTGCTTTCGGACTGCTGAAGCAGCGACAAATTGACAAGTGCATAAATTACGCTTTGTACCGCTTCAGGTGAGTTTGCCGATGAAAAAACACTTTGCAGCAGAACTTCCGCACGTTTTTTCAAAATACCGTCGTTTTTGCAAATATCAAGCTCGTGAAAACAAAACGAATACAAAGCCGCAAGCAGCGAAGACGAAACAAATGCGACCGGAGCTTCAGGAGCAACAGCATTCGCGGAAGGAAGCAGCCGAGAAATATTTATGTAAGGTAAAATGCTTTCTTCAAGCACAGGGTTCAGATAAAGAACAATCTTTTTGTTTTCAGGATGCCGGTAAATAATAAGCCGCTCTTCCAAGTTCAGCAGCATTTCGTAAAGTTCGGCAAAAGAAAAATCGGAAGAAAACAAATCGGTGAGTTTTTCCTGAGAAGGTTCATTCAGCTGTTTAATCGCTGTCAGAACAAGAATTTCCTTTTCCGAAAGCAAAGCGCATATAGCAGCTTTTGTATTTTCCTTGCGCAAAAACGAACTCAGTTCTTCTACCAGTTTCTGCTTGTTGTACGGAGTTTTTACTTCACCAAGGTAAATCCGCATCAATTCAAAAAAGTGATAATCGGGAAGTTTTATCAGAGATTCGCGCCATTGTAAAATCTGTTCGGTTCTGTCAGAAAGTTCAGCCATTGTAAATATCTTCTTTTATGAGTTGTTCCATAAATTGTTCTGAGTCCGTATAACGCAGAATCTTGTAGTCATATCCCTGTTCCGCAAGGAATTTCTGCCGGTGGGTACCGAATTCTTCTTCAACGGTGTTGCGGGTAATAAGCGTAAAAAACAACGCCTTGTGGGTTTTGGGGCGCAAGAGTCTTCCAAGCCGCTGCGCTTCTTCCTGCCGGCTTCCGAATGTTCCCGAAATTTGGATTGCCATTGAAGCATCGGGCAAATCTATGGCAAAGTTAGCAACCTTTGAAACAACCAACACTCTTATTTTGCCCGCACGGAAGTCACCGTAAATCCGGTCTCTTTCCGCATTAGGCGTTTTTCCGGTAATAATCGGGGCTTTGAGCTTTTCGGCAATAATGGTCAGCTGTTCCAAATACTGTCCGATGACCAGAATCCGTTCTTCGGAGAACTTTTCAATCAAAAGCTCAACAATGCTGATTTTCTGTTCGTTATTACTCGCAATCTTGTGCTTTTCTCTTGTTCCGGCAACAGCGTATTCAATCTGTTTTTCCTGCGGCAAATCAAGACGGACTTCTACACATTCCGCTTCCGCGATCCAGCCGGAAGTTTCAAGTTCTTTCCAAGGCACATCATAACGTTTAGGACCAACAAGCGAAAAAACATGACCTTCGCAGTTATCTTCGCGAACAAGCGTTGCAGTAAGCCCTACGCGCCTTACCGCCTGTAATTCAGCAGTAACACGGAATACCGGTGCAGGCAGAAGATGAACTTCGTCGTATATTATCAAACCCCAGGGGCGTTTTCTGAACAGGCTGAAATGCGGATAAGGAGAATCGGGATTAGGGCGCCATGTTAAAATCTGATACGTTGCGATTGTTACAGGCTTAATTTCCTTTTCTTCGCCGGTATATTCCGCAATCTGGTCCTTTGTAAGCGAAGTTTTGTCCAGCAACTCAGCAATCCACTGGTGAACCGCGGAAATGTTGGTTGTAACAATCAGCGTGCTTGTCTTTAGTAGCGACATAATTTCCATTCCGACTATCGTCTTGCCCGCACCACAGGGCAGCACAACAGTACCAAAGCCTGTACCCGGTCCCATATCTCCTACAAGGGCACGAGCTGCCTGTTTTTGATAATCCCTTACAACAAAAGGCTTTCCATTGCTACAAACCGGTTTCAGCTCCAATTCCAGCGGTTCACCGTCAACAAGAGGAACTTCGTCCTTTACAGGCCAGCCGAGAGTCAATAACTCCTGCTTTACTGTTCCTCTGTCCACAAGTTTAAGCATAAAACGGAAAACGCCTTTTGAGGCTTTAGGAAAAAGAAGATCCTTCATTTTTTTGGAAGCTTCTATTTCCTTATAAACGGCTATTGAAGAAGTTTCCAAATACAGCATTTCAAAATCTTCGGAATTATCCGCCTCGTCCGGGGCTGTCATCCTAAGCTTGCCGAACCTGCCGGAAATTTCTTCAATCCAGAAAGAAACCGGCTGCGGCACAGGGTAACGCGAATATTTTTCCAAAACTTCTATAATGTGGTCAGAAGAAAAACCGGCACTCGCCGCATTCCACAAAGATAGCGGCGTTAAGCGGTAAGTATGCAGATGTTCCGGTGAACGTTCCAGCTCCGCGAATGGAATGAGCGCATTGCGGCATTCTTCAGCAAGAGGAGCGTGAACATCAAGTAAAATGGTTTTGTCACTTTGTACTATCAAAGGGTTTGACGGATTCTGCATAACGGTCT